>ENA-ORSY01000588-ORSY01000588.1-human-gut-metagenome-genome-assembly--contig:-NODE-588-length-35373-cov-4.144714_pt1 | contig 35373 bp, 29 predicted proteins | sample MGYA00242193_ERZ509160 | MGnify/ENA primary metagenome ERZ509160 (study PRJEB26280, sample SAMEA2338670) | human gut metagenome | biome: human gut; feature: human-associated habitat; material: faeces...
AGCCTCTTCCGATAAAAACTCTGGTACAAGTGCAAGATTCTCTGTCTAAGCAATTGGAAGTGAGTGGGATAGTGAAAGATTGTCAGGGAGAACCGCTTCCCGGAGTGTCAGTGGTGATCAAGGGTACGACAATCGGGGTGGCAACTGATGTGAATGGAAAGTTTCGGATTTTATTGGAGAAGAAGAAACAAATATTGACGTTTTCCTTTATCGGGATGGAAACAAAAGAGATCGTGTGGAATGGGCAGAAAACGATGGATGTGTTGTTAGATGATGATTGTGTGAATATTAAAGAAGTTGTAGTAACAGGTTACCAAACTATTGATAAGAGAAAGTTGACGAGTTCTATATCTTCGTTGGGCGAGGAGGATTTAACGTTCAAAGGGGCGTTGACCGTGGACCAGATGTTAGAAGGTAAAGTTCCCGGTTTATTAGCGATGACGTTAAGTACTACACCTGGTGCTGCTGCGAAGATGCGTTTGCGCGGAACAAGTACCTTTACCGGAACACGTGAGCCTCTATGGGTAATTGACGGGGTGATTTACGAGAATCCGGTGCCGTTGACTGCCGATGAAATTAATAGTTGGGATAATGTGAATCTAATTGGTAATGCGATCACGGGATTGAATCCACAGGATATCGAGCGTATTGACGTGTTGAAGGACGCTTCTGCAACGGCTATTTACGGTACGCGTGCGGCTAATGGAGTAATTGTGGTAACGACAAAAACAGGTAAGGTGGGATCTACTTCACTTAACTATTATTTTAATGCCTCTGTGACTCAACGTCCAACATATGATGATTTCGAGTTGATGAATTCCAAAGAGCGTATTGATGTTTCGCGGGAGATTATGAATCGAGGCTTGTACTTTGAGAATACACCTCAACGAATGGGATACGAGGGGTTGATGATGGATTATTGGGATAAGAAGATTTCTTTTGCGGAATTTCAAGCGGGAGTGTCTCGGATGGAGAGCCAAAATACAGATTGGTTCAAGGAGTTGTACCGTAATTCTTTCAGTCAATCACATAACTTGAGTCTTTCTGGAGGTAACGAGACAACACGTTATTATTTTTCTTTTAGTTACACGAACAATAAAGGAGCAGAAAAAGGTGTTAATTTGTCCCGTTTGACGGCACGTATGAATCTTTCTTCTCGTTTGAGAGAAAATATTTTGCTCGACGTGCGTTTGAGTGGTTCTTTGCAGGATGCCGATTATAATCCGGAATATTACTCGGCTTTCGACGAAGCGTATTACACGAACCGTACGATTCCGGCAAGGAATGCTGATGGATCATTGTATTACGTGGACAAAGAGGTGAACGATGAACACATCACGCAAACGAAAGTGTTCGCTAGATATAACATCATGAATGAGTTTGCAAATGGAGGACAAAATATTGTAAACAAGAGTTTGAACTTAACAGCAGCCTTGAATTGGGAATTGTTGCCAAACTTGCGTTATATGGGTACAGTCGGATTGACGACGACAACGAACTTGACCGAGAGTTGGATGGGCGAGCAAAGTTTCTATATTGCTGATTTACGAGGTTGGGATTACGGGGATAAACCTTCGGGAGATATTTCCATGAAGGGTATTCTTGATGGGGGAATTTATTCCAATGGAATGATGAACCAGTATGATTGGACGGTACGGAACCAAATCAACTATAATTTTACGCTGAACGAAAAGCATAACTTTAACATAGACTTGGGACAAGAGGCTAAATCTACGATTTACAAGGGGGCACAAGGTAGTGTTTTCCCGGGATATATGCCAGAGGAGGGAAAAACGTTTACAATGTTTCCGATGATCAGCCCAGGTGATGTTTATGAGTACCCGGTAGCAATCAGGAAGTGGTTCTTGAGTTCTAGTGATGGGGTATTTCCTGTAATGACAGACAGACGGGAGAACTCTCTGTCGTTTTACGGAACGTTTACCTACTCTTATCAGAATCTTTACTCCTTGAATTTCAATATTCGTAATGACGGTTCCAACCGTTTCGGTCAGTATAAGAATGAGAAGTTTAATCCTGTGTGGTCTGTTTCCGGGCGCTGGAACTTGAGTGATGAGGCTTTTATGAATAGCGGTTGGATCGAGAGTCTGGCATTGAGAATGTCTTACGGTTACCGGGGTAACGTACCGAGCGAGAGTCCATACATGATTATTGATCGCCCAAGGAAACAAACGATTTCCGGCGAGCAAGGGGCGCTTGTGCAATCTTTTCCGAATGCGAATTTGAAATGGGAGAAAACCTCTACTATGAATGTTGGATTGGATTGGACTTTTTTTAGTGGACGTATCAGTGGTGCATTGGAATACTATTATAGTAAATCGGTGGATTTGATCACGGAACGTCCCGTGTCGTTAGTAAATGGTATTTCTTCTTTGAAGGTGAACGACGGGAAAGCTACGAATAGTGGTTTCGATTTTAATATTTCAACTAAAAATATCGAAACGAAAGATTTCAAGTGGAGAACTTCATTTTCTTTCTCTCACACGAAAAATAAGGTGACTAGAGGGGCCAAGACAGTAGAGGGTACCGTGAATACTTATACGAATTATGTCAATGGTTCAGTAATCAAGGAAGGTGCTTCTGTGGATGGTTTTTACTCTTACCAGTTCGATCGTTTGGACGAGCATGGATTGCCGCATTTCAAGAATCTGACTGGAAATTCATCGAATATGACAAATGAGGAATTCTTGAGTACGATCTTCACTTATTCGGGGACTCGTACACCGACAGCGTACGGTAGTTTCTCTACGGAGTTTATGTATAAAAAACTTTCTTTGCGCGCCGAGTTTTCTTACAAGTTTGGTTACAAAGTACGGATGTTGAGACTTTACCAGGATGATAAGAATGCATTGCCCGCACCGGATGATAATATGACAAAAGCTATGGTAAACCGTTGGCGTCAGCCAGGTGATGAGGCTTACACAACAATTCCAGGATTGTCCAATGAGGAGTTGGCTGTACCGGAGGGTGATGTAATCCCAAGCGAGAGTGAGGCGTATAAATACACGATGGTTGACGTGGCTTTCCGCAACATTGTGGGACCATCAACTTACACTGGATGGTATATGTACGATTATTCGGATTTGCGCATAGCTAAAGCTGATAATATCCGTATTCGTTCTATTTCTTTGGGGTATACATTGGGCGGCAATTGGCTGAAGAATTTGGGGGTCGGAGGTGTCCGTGTGGATTTCTCGGTTCAAAATATCGGGGTGATTGTGTTTGACAAGAAACTAAAGGGACAAGATCCGGATCAGGTACAATCGATAGGTATGCCGACTTTGCCTACGTATAATTTGAGTTTGAACGTGAATTTCTAATGTTTAGATAATTATGAAAAAAGTATCTTTGTTTATATTGCTTTGTTTTGCTCTGGTCACTTCTTGTAGCGACTTTTTGAAGGAGGAGGACAAGGATAAGGTGATACCGCGTACTGTTGATCATTTTTTGCAGATTATGCATCGGGAGGCTTTCATCACGAATAAAATGAATTATCTGACGGAGTTTATGACGGATGATATTGAGGAGAGGGCTAGAACTTCATCTAAAGATAAGAACATTTACAAAAATCTATACACTTGGCAGCGGGATCTGGAATTTGATGCGAATGGAGACAATGCTGACGTGAATGCTTCTTGGGAGTTGGCCTATCGGCTGATCTTGATCTGTAATTACGTAATGGAGAATATTGACGATTCTATTGGCGAAGAGAATGAAAAGGATTTTGTGAGGGGAGAGGCTTATTTCGTGCGAGCCCGTAGTTATTTTGAATTGGTGAACTTGTATGCGAAACACTATGATGCGGAAACGGCAACCACGGAACCGGGAGTGCCTCGTCACTTGGGTACCGGTGTGGAGGAAACTTACACGCGTTCTTCTGTGGCGGTAATCTATGATTTGATCGAGGCGGATTTGAAAGAATCTATTCGTCATTTTACGAACAGTGGGTTAGAGAAATCTTTGTGGCATCCGAATGCCGAGACTGCTATGTTGCTACTATCACGTATGTATTTGTATAAGTCGGATTGGGATAATTGTATTGATTATGCAACACGAGTGATTGACGCTAAGGGGGGAAAATTGTGGGATTTGAAAGAGCATCGGGAAGGAACGTTCGTTAACACGACAAACCCGGAAATTCTGCATACTTACGGGGATAAATCATCGTTGTGTGGAGATGGTGGAGAGACCTCCATTCCGAGTATTTACGAATCGTCGACCGGATCGGTGACTTACGGGGTTTCTGCTGATTTATTGGGAACATTTCTGGTTGGAGATTTGCGTGCTGACAAGTACGTGAAGGTGGTGGATGGTACAAGTGTGCCAACGAAGTGGTTGAATGCATTCACGGATATGGGGGCATTCACTTATCGGGTGTCAGAAGCTTATTTGAATCGGGCTGAGGCATATGCGTTCAAAAATATGGATGCCGAGGCGTATGCCGACGTGAAGAAGGTGGTGGAGAATCGTGTGGAGGATATCACGAAAGTGGGCGACATTGCGGAGAGCGGTGTGGAGTTGAAACGTTTTATCTTTAACGAGCGGCGTCGGGAGTTCTGTTTCGAGGGGCAACGCTGGTATGATTTGAAACGGACCAAATTGTTTGCTAAACAGATTGATCATAAGTTCACGGAGGTGAACAATTCTGGTGCAATCATGGGTACGGAACTTTACATGTTGTCGCCTAATGACCCGAATTATGTTTATCCTATCCCTCAGGACGAGTTGGACGTGAACAATGTGATAGAACAGAACGAGAGAGTGGAGAAATTACCGATTAAGGAAGATTATTAATAGAGAAATGCTATGGTAATAAGGAAGTTATTTTTATATGCGCTATTAGGGGTGTGTTGTTTCTGTTCTTGTAGTGAAGATGAGGATACGACCCCTTCTCTGGAGGACACGGATCGCTTGGAAGGGTTGATCGACAAGTCAAACAAGACAATTACGGATTTCAAGGAGAAATACGGTACCTATATTTTATATCAGTTTGACCAGTTGTTGGATTTCGCTTACCAGTTTGATCAGGCGGCAAGTTGGCGGAGCGCTGAGTTGACTTATCTGGAAAAAGAGGATGTCGACGGGGCGGTGGAGTTCTTGATGGACAAATTCATGGCGTGCTACGGGGATTCGGTGAAGGTGAATTATTTGCCGCGAAAGTTGTTGATATGTAGCAAGATTAAGGCGAGCCAGTTAGGAATTTCCCTGCCGGATGGGGGCGATACCGGTTATCATGATGCGGTAGCCAATATGAATAGTTTTACGATTGCTGGCTTGGATCGAGCTAACTTGGCGGCGATGTCTGGGGAGCGGATGGAGGAGTACGTGCAGGAGTTGCATTATATCTTTCTGGCGGGCTACGTGGTGAATGTGCGTCGCTTGGTGTTCGTGGAGAATTTGTTCTTCGATCTGTGCGAAACGCTCTACGGTACAGAGGTGGAGCGAGAGAAAAACGAGCAGTTACCGCCAGAGGATTACTTAAAGTTAGGATTCTTTCCGATCACGGATGTAGAGGAGTATAGTTATCCCTTGGAGTTGGATGATTTAATCAATTTCGTGGAGAACTTGGTGAAGATGGATCAGGAGATACATGATATGGTAATGGTGTACGAGTTGATGAAAACCAAGATGCAGTATGTGGCTAGCTCACTGAAAGCGATGGGTGTGGATATCGAAAAGATTAATCCGTTGGCGGGAGATTTTTTATAAACAAATATATCTAACGTTTTGAAGTATAAACTTTAAATTAATGAATTATGAAAAAAATGAAGAATTACTTATTGGCCCTATTGGCGGTGGCTGGTTTTATAGCTTGTTCCGATGATGACCCGGGGATGGCTCCGGTGATCGAGGGTGATGGAAATATAACATTGGAGTTGAAACGTGACACGGCTGATACGTATAAGATTAACTTGCCGATCGTTTCGGAAGAGGGGATTGCTAAGATTACTTTGATGGATAAATCTTCTAATAAAGTGCTGGATGAGCAAACTTCATTCGCTGATCCCAATACCTTCACTTATACCTATGACGTGGATTTGACTACCTACACGGAGAATACGACGTTGATGTTGTCCTTGACAGTCGAAGATCGTGAAGGACAAATAGTGACACAAAATATCACGTTGAATATTAAAAAATTCTCAGAATTGGATGTACGGTTTACAGCTGACCAAATCTTGACTTTCTCTGAAAATTGCAACTTGAAATTGACGGTTATTCGGGGGTTAATTCCGTTGAAAGAGATGATCGTGAAAGTAGAGGGAAAAGATGATGTTAAGTTCGATTTGTCCATGGAGTCAGAACAGGAAAAATATGATTTTAATGTTCGTATTGAAGATTTGGAACTTGGGGATAATAAGGTAACGATTGTTGTGGTCGATGAAAAAGATCAGGAGTTTAATAAATCGGTTGTTGTTGAGAGAAAAGAGGGGTTGACATTTAAAAGTGTACTTGGTGCCATGAATTTATATGATGTTCCTGTATTCCAAGTTAATGACGTGGATATGAATGGAGAATATCATCCGAATATAGATATTCTCGGGGATATTGCAGATGCAGATAAGTTATATCGGTTAGCCGCACTGGATCCCCAAACTATGTCAGGGTATCATATCGTTGATTTTTATTATGGAGAAAATGATATGGTCACTAAACTTGAGAAAATAGTACAACGTTTGAATGAGGTGACTTATGAGATAGAGGAAACTAAAGAGACTTACGAGTTCACATATGAGGGTGAAGAAGTTGTAAAAGTAACTAAAGATGGGGTTGATTACGTAACAAATATTGTTTACGAGAGTGGTTCTATTAAGAGTTTCAATATCGATGGTGAGTTATACGCTCCTCAATATGCAGAGAAAGAAGGTGAAATGGTGCGAGTAGACAATATGGATGCGGAATTATCCGGAAATTCTTTCGATTTTACTGACAAGGAGAAAGTAAATCCGCTATACATGGAGAATTTGCCTGCATTACTTCCTTTAGATTTGTATGGAATGACTTTTAGTCAATATGTTTACAATCGTTATTTCTTTAATTCCATGAAAGATGGTGGTACCGAGTTAATATCTTATGAAATTTCTGATGTTACAATGGGTGACAGGGGAATGATGCAACAAATAATATCTTGGATAGATAAAAATGAAGAAGAGCAGTCTATAATTTATTATTACAACGAGTAAAAATAAATGGATTAAAAATGAGGTGTGCCAAAGATCATTTTGACACACCTCAATTAGAAACGGAATTATGATGAAACATTTGTACTATTTATCACTTGTACTTTTATGTGTTGCTTGCGGTCCTAAGGCACCGATGGATGAGCAATTGAAGGATTTGTGTAGGAATGCTGCTTTTGCGATAAGCAATCTAGAGGAAGGTGACAAGGGTAAGGCCTTTCAAGAGGTAGTGGCGAAAAATGAGCAGAATTATGATATACAAAAAATCAGTCCGTCGCAAGTAGAGTTATTATTTGATGTGGGTGGGGCGTCATTAGACAGTTATTTGCGTGAATGGTTGGCCCCGATATTGGAAACACAATCGAAACAATCCGGAGAAGCTGGGGCAATTGCTTCTTATTATCGTTGGAGATATGTACCGATGACAGGATTCGAAGAAATCGCAGCTAAAGAAATGGAATTGTATAAGCTGATGCTTACCAATACGTCAATAGGCAGCGTCTTGTCCGGTAACGAAAAGATATTGGTAGACGTGCTGAAAGGTGCGGCTCATGTGGGAGGAGACTCTTGGGTAGAGTCTGGTATTTTGGACAACGTGAAGTCTTTGTTGGATATGTCGTTGTCGGATGATGCCGTATTCGTTTCCATGGAAGTGTTTAATGCGGCGTTCGTGGCGGAAAAAATTTCTACTGCGGAAAAAGAGGAGATCAGGCAAAAAGTTTTAAAACAATATACAGGTTTGTTATCTACTGAGCGTTACAGAGAGGGACGACGTCGAGCACGAGTGGAATTGGCTATTCAGTATTTAGAAGGACCTTATGCTACGGGGATGTTGGTCGGGAATAAAGCGCCGGAGCTGAATTTCTTATGGATGAGTAGCGGGAAGGAGAAAAGCTTGGATGACTTGAAGGGAAAAGTGGTGATACTCGATTTTTGGGCGACTAAATGCGGGCCATGTATCGGGATTATGCCGAATATGAGAGCCTTAACGAAGAGATATACGGGATATCTCGTGGAAATTATCGGGGTAACCTCCGTGATGGGATACCATGTGGACGTGAAGAATGGGAAGACTATTCAGACAAAAGGAAGTCCGGAGTACGAGTTTGAGTTGATGAGAACTTTCATGAAGGACCAGAATATGAACTGGCGGGTGGCTTTCACTAGTCAGAATGTGATGAACATGGATTATGGAGTACTGGATATCCCACATATCGTGATTATTGATGCCAAGGGAAATGTGCGGTATAATGGGGTTGATCCTTTCTCTGCTCCTTATCATAAGGCTGATTTGATTGACGGGTTGTTGAAAGAGGCTGGATTGAGTTGTCCCGCTGCTCCGATGGAAAAAACGGATTATAGTAAAAAGTTAAATGAATAAAGATGAGAAGGAGTTTGTTTTGTTTATTTTTAACCTTGTTTGTTTGGGGATGTGGTTCGAGAGAAGGAAAAAAAGTAGAATTGAAAGATTTGGTGTTTAAATGCACGATCACGAATCCAGTAGAGGATGAAGTGATGCGTATGAACATCAATGGGAAGGAGCAGGTTTTTGAGGTGCCGGAGGATGGAGTGGTGGAGATCAAAGCGTTTCAGATTGCCCCGCAGTACTCGGAGGTGATGTACGGGCGGAAGGTTTATCCCGTTTACTTGATGGGAGGTGAACCTATGGGTATGGAATTTGACGGGAACGAGGATAACTGGAACCGTAAATTCACGGGAGAGACGAAGGCGATCAACGATTATTTGTCTTCATCGATTTCCCCGTTTGAGTTGTCGTATTTTTCCGGTAATGAGGAGGAATTGAGCGAAAACACGAAGAAGTTACTGGAAAAGAACTGGCAGAATTTGGAGAAAAGAGAATTGCCAGAGAATTTTGTTGCCGTAGAAAAGGAGCGTCTACGTTACGAGGCGTATGGTTTGTGGTATTCTTACCGGATGAACCACCGTTGGATGACGGGGAATGAGTCTTTTGAACCAGGGGAGGCGTATTACAAGACCCTGCGGGAGTTGGCAAAAGAGCGCAAGGATTTGATCGGGATGACGGCATATTACAATTATGTACGTAGGTCGATAGCTACTCTAGTGAACAAGGGATTGGAGGAGCATGCCCCCAATGACTTGATTCGTCGAGAGGTGAAATATATCGTGGAAAATTATAAGGATTCCATCCTCGTGGAAGAATTGATACATGATTTCGTGTACGAGTATATCTTGGAGTGCGGATTGGAGGGACAGGAGGATCTTGTGGAGGTGTACAAAATAAACGTGAAGAGTGCGGCAAAACTGGCACTTTTTGAGCAGATGTGCAATACGTGGAGTAGTTTGCGCCCGGGCACGCCTTCCCCGGTGTTTAACTTGCCGGATATGAATGGGAAGATGGTGTCGCTAGAGTCGATGCGCGGAAAGTTTGTGTATATTGATTTGTGGGCATCGTGGTGTGGTCCCTGCCATCGGGAGATACCTTTTTTGAAACGTCTGGAGAAGAAGTTTGCGGGGAAAAATATTGTTTTTGTGGGTATTTCTTGCGACACGGATAAGGAGGCTTGGTTGAAGTCGATGCAAAACGAGGGCTTGGATGGCATCCAATTGTACATGGGTGACGACCTTGCATTTGGTAAAGCGTATATGGTGAGCAACTTGCCGCGGTTTATTTTGGTAGATCCGGAAGGAAATATCGTGGAGGCGTATATGACGGCTCCTTCCAGCCCGAAGACAGAGGAGAGATTGCAAGAGTTGCTTTAATATAGTTTTGAAAAAAGTTTTATATTTATTAAATTTAGATTATGAGAAAATTATTTGTAATGTTATTCATTTCTTTACTGGCATTTGCTTGTCAGGAAGAAAAGAGTGTGTCTGTAAATATAACCGTGAAAGATAAGAACATTGATGAGGGGGTATATTTTGGACTAGTGAAACTGGATACGATGTTGCAGATGAATGCTGAAGGGAAAGCCTCCGTAGTTTTGCCTGTGGATGAACCGCAGTATGGTATCGTGAAATATAAGTGGAAAACAAAGGCTATTTACTTGGAACCGGGGAAAGGTTTGGACGTGACTTGGGATATGAGACCGTCTGGATTGGAGATTGAGTTTGCGGGAGATGGTGCCGAGAAGAATAACTTTATTAACGGGAAAGAAACTCAAGTTCCGGTAATGGGGGATTTCGGGTTGAAGGAAGACGAGTTTCTGGAAAAAATAGATCAATACATTGCTGATAATAATAAAGTAGTGGAAAGTAAAGGGTTTGACAAGGTTTTCCAAGAAAAGGAGAAAACTCGGTTGCTGTATGACGTGTGTGGCATCTTATGGCAATATGCCCAAAATCGCGATTGCTCGGAAGAGTATATTGCAAAAATGAGATCTTTGATGGTAGAAGAGGATTGGTTGTTACAATTGGATTCTTACACGAATTTCATGGAAGGGGCTGTGGCTTATTTTGCTGGTAAGATGTTGGAAAAACAAGAGAATGCTTCTGTGAAAGAGAAGACATTGAATGTTTTGAATTATATATTGAGTAATATCAAGAGTCAGACCGTAAAGGAGTATTTGGTGACAAGTTTCTCCCTCTCTTATATTGATGGTGAGGGTGTTGACGATGCTGCAGAAGTTAAAGCTATCTTTGACAAAGAGGTGACGAACCCAGTAATGCAAGCGGCTTTCAATAGTCTTTACGCCGAGGGGGCCTCTGTGGCCAAGGGAAGCAAGGCACATGGCTTTAAATATTTGGATATAAATGGTAAAGAAGTGAGCCTTGATGATTTCAAAGGGAGGTATGTTTATATTGATATTTGGGCTACGTGGTGTACTCCCTGCAGAGAAGAACTTCCGCATTTGCAGACGTTGGAAGAAGCTTTTCAGGGAACGAATATCTGTTTTGTAAGCATCTCTACCGATCGAGATAAAGCAAAGTGGGAACAAACTGTGAAAGATGAAAAAATGGGGGGGATACAGTTACATACCGGTGGCGATGAAGAGTTTCTGAATGCATTCCGTGTAAAAGGAATACCTCGTTTTATATTGATCAATCCGGAAGGACGCATTGATAATGCTAATATGACCCGTCCGTCAGATCCGGCGACGATTGAATATTTGGGAATGTTAGCAGAACCGTTGGAAGAGTAGTTTTTCGTGATTATAGTGTGTATTTAAGGGTATTTCATTTATAGATACGCCCTCTTTTTTGATAACTTCCTGTAAATCAGGAGGTGGATTTTGGTAGAGGCCCTAAAATGTACATGTAGGGGTACATGGACGGGGTTAATACTAAAAAAATCTGTCCGGCAAAGGTAGCACTAAAATATGGAATTTTGGTGCGGAGAAAGGCGTTTTTTGAGGAATGCCGTATATACAGAGAAAAATGCCGGATGGGGTGACTGCCCGGAAGACTACACCGGAACTCAAACCATGTATTTGGTTGGGGTTCCGGTGTGTTTTTTTGTCGGGGGGCCGGGCTGAAAAGAGACGGCGGGAAGAGCGGACAACGGTTAAGGGTTGCCGGGGTCTTCATCGGTGCCGGGGTTTTCAGGGGTGGCAGTGAAACGGAAACCTTTGTGCGGGGTGAACTGGACAAGTTTCTTGTCGGGAGCCGTTTCTTTCTGACCGGTATTGATGTTGTAGAAACGGGCGCCTTTTTTGTGTTTGATGGAGAAGCGACCGAATTTGTTGAGGTGCACTTCTTCGTCCCGTGCCAATGCCTCTATGATGACTTCGAAGGCAGGGTCTATGATGGATAATAGTTCCCACTTGGGATAACGGATATTCTGGTTTTCCAGTTGTATTGTCTCTTTTGCACCAAAGAATCCCGCAATGCCTTTCTTCTTGCGGGTTACGGTACGGAAGTTTTTTGTCTGTTCGGCAATGGCCGGTTCTTGTTCCTGTAACAGACTGTCCTGCCATTGGAATGCCTGCATCGTATTGAACAGGTGTTTTTCCTTGTTTTCCAATACAAGGCGGAGGGTGTCGATTGGAGCTGACGGAGTATATTCCGCATAATTTCCCTGCAAAAACAACAAAAGGCTATCGACTTTTTTCCGCCGCAACTGATACTTTTGGTAATCTTCATCATCCCATGTAATGGCTGATTCCCCCAATGTGGCAAGAACCGTAATATGCCGATGGGCGGCATTTATCGTTTGGTTTGCCTCCCGGATTTCGGTTATTTCGTCCTCAATGTCATGGACTCTGTTTCGTTCATGGAACATGATAGCAGCCATACTGCCGATGACTACTATCAATATGATGTAACCTAAAAGTATCCTGTGTTGCAGTAATAATTTCATTTGAATCCTATGTCGTTTTTATCCTTATTCGTTTTACAATCAAAATACTCACTTCATATAATATCCACATGGGGAGTGCTACAAGTGAAAGCGTGAATACATCCGAAGTTGGCATAATAATAGCCGACACTGCAAGTATCATTACTATGGCGTGTTTGCGATATTTACGCATAAACTCGGCTGACAGAAACCCTAATTTGGCAAACAGCCATGAGAGTATCGGTATCTCGAAAACGATGCCCATCGCAAGGCACATCATCACCAGCATCGAGATATATGTAGCTAACATATAATATTTTCTTGCTCTTTATTGTCTATATCTGATTAAAGTTTGATGTGAATCTTTATTGATAGTTATATTCCTCCACCCACCGCATGATACGCATTGATAACGCCTTGTATCTCATCGAACCGGTTCTGCGATTGGACTTGCTGCGCATCGAGCAGCGACTGCTGTGCGGTCAACACCTCCAAGTAATTGGTCGGAGAATGGCGCATCAGCAGTTCGGTTTTGCGCACAGCTTCCTGCAATGCGGCGATGCGCTGTTCACCGATGGCGATTTGCTTGCGGGCGGTCTGCCATTGCGCAAGCGCATCATTTACCTCCTTGCCTGCATCGAGTAACGATTGCTGGAACAGCAAAGTCGCCTCTTCCTGTTTAATCTTGGCTATTTTGAGGTTGGCGATGTTCGTGCCTCGGTTGAAGAGGGGTTGTGTCAGCGAACCAATGGCATTCAGAAGCCACTGTCCGGGATTCACGACCACACCGCCACCGTTGTTAGTCCAGCCGAATGTTCCCGAAAGCGTAAGGCTTGGATAAAATGCGGCACGGGCGGCATTGGTGGCATAAAATGCCTGAGCAAGATTTCGTTCTGCTTGCCGCACGTCGGGACGGTTGGCAAGCAACTGTACGGGAATACCGACAGACATGGTTTCGGGGAATACGGCATCTTCCAATGTACCACGTTCGATGGTTTGCGACGGCAATGCGATCAATGCCGATAAAGCGTTCTCCGTTTCCGAAATGTTTTTGCGAATGGAGAGTACCGATGATTCAAGTGCCATCCGGTTGGCTTGTGCCTGCAACACGGCAGCATCATTCGATTGCCCGGCCCGTTTCAGGGCTTCAAGTGTGCGGATGCTTTTCTCCCAACTTTCCAACGTCTGCTGGCCGATAGTCAACTGTCTGTCGAGCATCAGAAGTGTATAGTAACTGTCAGCGATAGTGGCTATCAACCGGGTTCGGACGGCTTGGGTATAATCGCGGCTACCTTCCAAAGCCTCACTTGCGCCTCGTTTGGCATTGGTGTTCTTCCCGAATATATCGAGTTCCCAACTTGCCGAGGCATTCAGACTGTAAGTTCTGGAAGTCATACCGTCGTATCGGCCGATACCTGCTTCGGGATTCAGCGTAAGCGACGGCAGGTAAGAAAGCCGGGCATTCATCAGCACGGCTTCCGCTTCCTCTACTTTCAGATGCGCAATCCTCAAATCGGTATTTTGCTGTAAGCCCTGTTCTATGAGTACTTGCAGTCGAATATCCGTAAACAGTTCACGCCAAGAGAGTGAGGCGATGGTTGTCGTATCCGCTGTTTCTACATTACGGTATCGCTCTTTGACCTCCATGTCCGGGCGTGAGTAGTTGGGGTATATCCCGCAACCCGCCAACAGGCAAGCTGTCATTGAAAGAATTATCAATTGCTTCATTTTTCCCAACGTATTGTTTTTAACCACTCTTCAATCAAAGCATTGCATTGATTGGTGCGTGAACGCAATATCCACAAAGACGGATTAAGGTACTTTCCTTTCGGAACAAGCCGTTTTACATCGGCTTCAACGCCTTCTATACTACTTTCTCCACTCGACACAATCAGTCCGATGTGTTTGCCTTCGAGGATGTAAATTAAACTGTGTCAGCAAAGAATAAAATATTAACTTTGCTAACACAGTTTTTTTTATGAAAGAAGAATTTGATTTTGAGAGCATCAAGAACAAGGCTATTGAACAGTTAAAAGCAGGTAAGCCTTTATTAGGTAAAGACGGCGCTTTTGCGCCTTTATTGGAAAGTATCCTAAATGCAGCTTTGGAAGGTGAGATGGATGCACATCTTACAGAAGAAGAACGTCAGACGGGTAACCGTCGTAACGGGAAAATGCAAAAACAGGTCCAAACTCCATTGGGCGAGGTAACCGTGTCTACTCCCCGTGACCGTAATTCAAGTTTTGATCCACAATTCATCAAGAAGCGTGAGACAATTCTTGCAGAAGGTGTTGCAGACCGTATAATCGGCCTTTACGCTCTTGGTAACAGCACACGTGAGATTAGTGATTGGATGGAAGAGAATCTTGGGAATCGAGTATCTGCCGATACAATCAGTGCCATTACAGACCGTGTACTTCCGGAAATAAAGGCATGGAAATCACGTATGCTTGATTCTGTTTATCCCATAGTCTGGATGGATGCCATCCATTATAAAGTAACGGATGAACGTGGCTGCGCGGTTACACGTGCAATCTATAATGTGCTGGGTATTAACAAGGAAGGACATAAGGAACTGCTCGGAATGTATATATCAAGGAATGAGGGAGCAAACTTCTGGCTCGGTGTTCTGACAGACCTTCAAAATCGTGGAGTCGAAGATATTCTTATTGCCTGTATAGACGGCTTGAAAGGTTTTCCTGACGCTATCCAAAGCGTTTATCCCAATACAGTTGTACAGCTTTGTGTCGTGCATCAGATACGTAATTCCATCAAGTATGTTGGCTCCAAAAATCAAAAGGAGTTCCTGAAGGATTTGAAATGTGTCTATCAGGCTGTAAATAAAGAATCTGCAGAAAATGAACTCCTTAAGTTGGAAAAGAAATGGGGAGAACAGTATCCTATCGTCATCAGGTCATGGCAGGACAACTGGGACAAACTGTCCGAGTACTTCCAGTATACTCCGGCTATCCGTAAGCTTATATATACTACAAATACCGTTGAAGGATATCATCGCCAGATCCGTAAGGTAACAAAGAACAAAGGCGTGTTCCCGTCGGATACGGCCCTTGAAAAACTGGTTTATCTTGCATATCGCAACATACGGAAGAAGTGGACTATGCCACTTGCCAATTGGGCTACAATCTCACAGCAACTGGCTATAAAGTTTGGAGAACGATTTAAATTATTGTAATTTTACGCTCGTCGGGACGGGTGGTCCCGCCCCTTGGCGCTGGCCGTTCCCCGACCGATGAGTTTTATAGAGAAAAATAATGCGTGACACAGTTTATTTTACACTACCTATTATCAAACGTCATCTTTAGGGCAAGGTTTCAACCTATCTGTATAAGCATAAAACAAGTGTTTTGATGCTTTACTATTTTTGAATGTTTTATTACATTTGTCGCATACCGGGTATAAGAATACCTTACCTTTCAAAGTTTCAACATGCCCTACAACAAAATCTTGTTTTTCTTTCATGCAAGATGTACACACTTTATCAAATGGAATTATTTCTTCCTCAAATTCCTTTTTCCAATATTCACTTGGAGATGCGTAACCTCCGTCATGATTATAAATAGAAGAACCTATAACATGTCTAACAAGAGTCATCCCATTAATTTTGATTCGGAATTTTGCAGCTATAAAATAAAGCTTGTTGAATTGCTTTGAAGCTATATGAATCACTTTTCCTGTCATTGCTAAACTTATTTCAATACAAAAATAGGCAGAAATCTTGATTAAAACAAGCATGTCGTAGGTATAATAGCAAGTACTCATCTGAGTAAATATCTGTCCTCAAACGAGTACCTGTTAGGTGAAAAACTACGAGTTGGTGTAAACTCGTATATAGTTACCTTTTTTTATTTTAAACGTGGGAGACGTTTTTTTCTCCTCCATCGAAGACTCCTCACCCGCCATATCCAACAAAAGCTGGATATACTACAAGTTCAAGGAGCTGTTATTTGAGCATTACCGCGGCCAACACAAGATACGTTTTTACGCGGAACGCCTGTCCGTCTCTGGCATTTACCTGTCGAGAATTGTCAAAGAAGAGACGGGTGAGACCATACATGGACATATCACAAGATTACTCTACGTGGAAGCTAAAAAAATGCTCTCCTGTTCAAAAAACGACATCCAGAAAATAACCGATGCCCTCGGTTTTACAGACCAGGCGTCCTTCAGCAAGTTTTTCAAGCGATTCGCCGGAGTTTCTCCCACGGAATACAGAAACAACATAAAAAACAATAAGAACTCCTGTTTAGAAAAATATCCTAAATAGAGATTTCAGCAAATATCAAAGAGTTTTTTTGAGATCCAAAATATTCATAAATAATCATTCATGGTTAAATAGCAAAGACACTAAAAGATAAAAAAAGTGATATATAAAACTCAAGACGGACCGGCATATTAAAGGCCGGTTCGTCATTGTATTCGAAAGGTGGGGATATAACCACTACAACCTATCGTCGGGACGTTCATTCTCATTCATGCAAACATCCGTCCCGCCTTCCAAGGTCCGATGCCTTCCGGCAAAAGGGAAAAGCGCCACCCTTGCCTGACAAGGACTTATCTGACCTTAGCTACCCCGAATCTTTGTGTCCATATTTATCCTTTTTTGATTTTATATATGTAAATATCTTGCAGATAAAAAAACTATAGAACCCCTTTTTTTCAGAATCACTCCAAGCACGGGAGCGTATGGCAGCCTTCTTGGCAAGACCTCCAAAACTATAAGATAAGCTATCCATAAATATATCCATTACATCGGAGAACTATTACCATTCATAATATAAAAATTTATGCAAACTTATTATGCCAGGTACACCGGTTTGAATAATATCTGAAACAGGTTTTCATAATTTACTTACCACCTATCAGGATTTCTGATAAATCCTGTACGGAATGCTCAACTGCTGCCTGTACCCTCCAATCCCGAACGTAGTCGTGACCAGCTCCACTATATACACGCCATTCTTGGAGGGGTTACGGAAATCGATCAGTTCCACCAGTACGGCAGAAGACAGCCCGAAATCCCCGAATATGGTCACATTACCGGTGATTCCATTTAGGTTGTAATTCCGGAAGTATTCAGTTGTCTCTTCCACAAGCCGGTCTGAATTGATGCCTACGTGCGGAGACATATACGGTACGATGGTATAGGTGGACAAATCCACCTTTGTTTTGGTTCTTGCCCCCGAAGCCGTCGAGTTTCCGGTCATCTTATGTGTCTTTTTTGAAATTTGGGTGGCATTTACCGTTTGGAACTCCTTGCTACCCGGTACCGCCGGATCGTATTCCGGATTCATGCGTACCGTCACTTCAAAGAACTTCTCGTCCGTTCCAAGCACCTTGCCCGTCTCCGCAAGGAACTTCGGGTCGGTCTTGACCTATTTCAGGTTGCTCTGCGCCACATGTTCGCAAAAATATATCTTGAACGATCCGGCCGGACCATCTTCCGGAAATACCGGCTGCGCCTTGCAGGACGAATAAGGACGCCCGACAGCGATGGAAGGCATGACGCTTTCGTCCTCAGCATCATATTTTAAAAAACAATAAATCTCATATTTCGACCATTCGGAAAGAATGTCCGCTACCGTAAAGTTATCTGTCACCTTGATCTTGCCGATATGGATATCAAGCCGTTTTGTATCGGAATGTATCTTGAAGCCGGTATCTTTCAAGATATTGTATTTCCCATCCAGCACATCATTTACGGTTGTCCCTTTTGCCGGAGTTTCGAAATGAGGCGCCTGTTTCAATTTAAGTTTGTAGACCATATTCTCACATTGTATTTCCAATGTACTGGAATTGTAGCCGATAATGTAACCGTCAAACATATTTTTCAATACACCGTTATATCCCAGCTTGATATTGATGCGTTGCCCTATTGTCCGGCAATGAACACCTGTCCTTTGACAGGAAAGCGCATATTTCCATATAGCCCAGGCTTGTAATGCTCCTGATATACCAGACGGCCTGTCCGCCGGAATTACGTTTCCGACAGACAGGCCTTTCCAGTATACCTGACCAAGGAATGATCATAAAAATCGGGGAGCTACCAATTTTCCTTCGATACCGCACATTTTCAAGGCGACGGTATTTTTCCTGTTAAAGGAGATCAGGCAGGATGGTACACCCCGGCAGAGCCGCCCTGCTCTCTGGTAACATGATAGAACCTGAGCCGCCCCCTGATGAAAAGTATTGTGTCCGCATAAGGGAATATCAGTTCATGAAACAACCGGGTGTCCGTGCGGGCAAAAGTGAGTGCAATAGCATTCCGATGCTCCACGCATTTACGGATGAAGCGGAGAATCTGTGGCGTGTCATAGGGTGGATTACAAAACACCCGTCCAAACCATGGCTGCCGTAACCCGTCATCCCCGATGGTGTAGTGATGCCTCGCCGTATCCCATGGACGGTTTACCGGTGAGCACGGATCAAATCGAATTCTCCCAACCTGTCAAGCAAATAAGGAGGTGTAAGCCATTCATTTTTCCCGGTGGAAGATTTTCCCTCAAAGGTCATATTCATGACAAGTCAGATTGTACCGCTGTTACCTATCTGGATATCAAACGGATTCAAGTCGAACTCATGTGTGATGTTGGTATCATCCTGCTGCGATTCAAGACAGTCCTCCCAAAAGGCACACCCTTTTTTCGGACATAACGTTCGTAAATAATATAAAGATTTGATTGATATCGAGTTAGACGATGATGCACGTACGGATTTATTTGTATAAACATTATTTCGCTAAGGAAACGACTCTTTTCATGTAGGTTAATTAATACCAATTGATTCCTACTAATGCGAATTAATAATAAGCCATTAACTAACTCGTTATCAATCTATGTATACGATTAACATTAGGGGTAAGCAGAACCCGAAAGACACCAAGATGGTCAAACTGGAGATGATTTTCTTCAAGACCGGTTACGCCCGTGTGCCGAAGGTTATAAACATTACAGGGCTATTAAAAGACGGGGATGTCAAGTCTCAGAGTTTCCGTGTAGGGAAGCCACTACCAAGAACAAACTGCTTTTCGATTTGCGACCCAAATATCTGCATGTCGCCGATACCTGGGAGATGGAAGGCAGAAACCGGTCTCCCGTCCAGTTGTCACATTGCTTCGATGAAATCAGGGCGGCAAGACCCGAGGTCAAAGTAAAGAGCGTCCAGCAGATGATCGATTATCTTGAAGAGACATTTAAAAATAAGAAACGCATCAAGAACGGGCTGATCGTCGATAGCACGACCAATGCCAAACGGTATGTCTATCTCAAGCGTGAACTGCAGGTGTTTACAAAAGAAAAATATGAAAAAGCCTTTTCCTCTTATTTCTTTGCTGACATTACAGAAGAGTTTCTTCTTGACTTTGCGTTTTGGCTTAAAGAAAGAGGTATCAGAAACGGCAATAAGGCCGGACTCACGCACAAATTGAGGTTGCTCCGTGCCGTACGTAGGCAGGCGGAAAAGAAAGAGATGTACGGGGTGAATATGGAGAACTTCCTCTGTTTCGGTGATGATATTAATTGGCCGGAAACCACTTCAAGAGCAGTTCCGGAAACAGTCATAGCAAAAATTGCAAATGTTGACCGTACCCTGTTTACGAAGAAAGAGCAGTTGCATCTTGATTTGTTCCTGTTCAGCTACTATACCGGAGGTATGGCGAATGTCGATGTCTGCAACCTGACATGGGATTTGGTCCAGGAAGACCGCATCGTCTATGAACGTATCAAGTTTCCCAAAACAGCCAAACCGGAGCTTCTCAGTAAAGCAAAAGCCATCATGAATAAATACTGTGTTTAAGGGAAAAATAACATACAGTATGAGGCCGCTGAAGATGCACGACAGGATGAAAAAATTCATGGACCTTCTTGCGTGTTACATCGGAGACGGAGTTAACTGCATCCATTTTCACAAGTTGAAATTGAGGGAGTTGTTTTGGCTTTTCCGTTTTTATCACCCCAAGATGGAGCTAGCTTCTTTTTTTTACACTGTCATCAGTGATGACCATGATTTTAAAAACCGAGTGCTGAAAAATTACAGGGACAATATAAGCATAAAAGAATTGGCAATCAACTATCTCCACGTTCAAGCGTAAATTTCACATGGAATTCGGGCAATCGGTTTCTTCTTGGTTACAGAAACAAATGCTGGGGAGAATCAGGTACAGGCTCGCAGATACCGATCTGACGTTGGGCGAAATTGCCGATCAGTTGAATTTCTCGTCGTTGTCCCAGTTTTCCCGCTATTGCAAAAGGTTCCTGGACGCCTCACCGCTGGAATTAAGAAAGAATATTCAGGAAACGGAGTAAAAATGTATCTGACTACGATCTGTACTCCCTTTCCCCGTGTCCCGGGAAAACAAATACTCGTTTCCCGCGGCGGAAATGCTACCCGAAAACCGATCTGATTGCAGGTTGTTGGGTGGAGTTCACGTTGTCGGTCCGTACTGTTCTTCGTGCAGTCTCATCCGTTCCCGTAAAGATTCTTTAAGATTGTCTCCTTTTTGCAAGCCCATTTTTGCCCGGATATTTGCCCGCTGGCTGGTGATGTTGCCGCTGCTCCTGTGCAGCTCTTCACATATCTGGCTGACGGTCTTATCTTGTAGGATCAGGCGGCAGATGGATAATTCGGAGGGGGAGAGTTCCGGGTATATTTTTCTGATGATTTCAAGCCTGCTCTTTTCTTCTTTGAGATGGACGTCGAGGGCCGTGAAAAGTGTTTTTCTTGCCTTTTCTCCGATAATACCCAGCAACAAGTTTACATTCTCTGCCGGGTTATCCTTGCTTATAAGTTGGGCAAAAGCGAACAACTCTTCCCTGTTTATCTGAAGTGATTTTATCAACATGGTCTCCTCCTTTTTTAGCATGTCGTTTTCCTGCTGCAGGCAACAGATGTTTTTGTGCAGCAATTTACCGAACAAGGATTTCACCGTGAATATGATAACAATGATAGGGAGGTAGTTTATAAGGAAGGGACCATTGGTGATAAACACGCATACGGTGTATGACAAGACAGAGATAAGCGATATCTGGACGGTGGTCTTGCTCATGTAAGCGCACACGGAAAACATAGTAAACAAGACGGATAAAATGATATTACCCATAATCAGCAATCTTTGATAGGGGTATCCGTCGATCGTGGAACAATAGATAATCTCTATGCCGATTTCGACATGTATTGAAATCAGAATAAAATAGAAAGCGGTGTTCAGCTTCATTTTTTTTGTAAAATAAGCGGTGGTGAACAGGGCTGCTAAAATAAACAGCGCTCCGTTAAAATAGTAATATAGTTTGTTAGGAAAAGAGATCATGCAGGTGTATGCTGGTATGCACAAAACCATCAGTATCAGAAAAACATGAAATACTCGTTTTTGCTGATACTCCATCAGTGTTCCCTGCTCGATAGTGTTTGAAATCAGATAGTTATCCCATTTAATCATGTAAGTGATTTTTAGTGAAAACAATAAATTTAATTGCGGCCAAGCATGCTTTTGTACTTACTAAGTGGATTTAAGTATTTTAATTCAGTACAAATATAATGAATTTTGCATAAACAAGCATTATGCGGATACATTTAAAGCATATTTAAGTTTTGCGATATTCATTTTCAAGTATTTATAAGCCTTAAATATCTTGCTGGATATTTTTTGCAAATATAAAACAGCGATATTTTTGTAAATAAAAGGTAAAGATGACGCGTGGTTTCTCCTGAAATCGGCTCTTGATTTAAATATACTATATAATATGAATAAAAAACTATTCCTCTTTTTTCTCCTGTCGCTTCCGGGAGTCGGTTGTCTGGCAAGACAGGAGACTGTATCCAGAGACTCGGCACGGGTGGAATTTTATTTTCGCCAGGGATATGCGACTCTTTCTCCCTCCTTCCGGAATAATGGTGTCCGCTTTGATTCTCTACTGCACCACGTGGTACAACTTTGCAAGGACTCGACTTGCCACGTGCGCTTGATCCGCATTGTTTCGGGAGCCTCTCCCGAAGGGGCTTCGGGAATCAACAGGAACCTTTCCGACCGCCGGGGCATGGCAGTGGGGACATATTTGAAAGAACGGCTGGCACCGGACACCTGCTTTTTTGAGATGGAGTCCAAGGGGGTGGACTGGATTGGGCTAGCGGGGCTGGTTGCCGTGTCCGACATGCCCCACCGTTCAGAAGTATTGGATATCTTGTATAACACTCCCGAGTGGGTTATCCGTGACGGGGCTATTGTTGATAGCCGCAAAAAACGTTTACAGCGTCTGTATGGAGGACGGGCTTGGCAATATATGGAAAGTTTCTTTTTTCCTGAACTGCGCAAGACAGAGATCTTTTTTATCTACGAACCCTGTCCGGCCGGAAGGCCGGAACCTAGTAAGGTTATTCCCATTTCTAAATCACTTCTTAATGATTTGCCAAGCCCAGACTCCGCCACCCTTTCGATATCGTTTCAGCCGGTTGAGTCTCTGGGAGGTCAACCTGTTTATATCGGGTTGAAGACCAACCTGCTCTATTGCGCTGCCCTTGTCCCGAATCTGGGTGTGGAGTTTTATCTGGGAAAAGGTTGGTCTGTAGGTGGCAGTTGGATGTATGCCTGGTGGAAAAATGATCAACGTCATCATTATTGGCGTATTTACGGAGGAGAGTTGGTATTTAGGAGGTATTTCGGTTCGCGTGCTAGCCCAAAACCATTAACGGGACATCATCTCGGTCTTTACGGACAGATATTCACTTATGACATTGAGACAGGAGGTAAGGGATACATCGGTGGGATGCCGGGAGGCACGCTTTGGGATAAGATGAATTATACAGCTGGAGTGGAATATGGCTATTCGCTTCCTGTCGGTCGTCGTTTGAACATCGATTTTACCATCGGGGCAGGCTACTGGGGTGGGGAGTACCAGAAATACTACCCTGAAGAGAGGCACTACGTTTGGAGAGAAACTGCCCGGCGTCACCGGTTCGTCCCCACAAAAGCGGAAGTTTCGCTCGTGTGGCTGGTGGGGAGGGGCAATTTTAACGATAAAAGAGATAGAAAATGAAAAAGATCGTATTTGTAATTATTTCAGTGGTGATGCTTTCCGCCACGTTTTCCTGCGAACACAAGGAGCTTTGCAGCGATCACCCGCACGTGGTGGAGGTAAGGGTGGTGTTCGACTGGCGGGAGGCTCCCGACGCCAACCCGGCATCCATGTCACTCTACCTGTTCCCGGTCGGCGGGGGCGAGGTGTTGCGTTACGATTTCACAAACCGGAGCGGGGGAATAATCCGGGTTCCCGGCGGGGTGTATGGCGCATTGTGCCTGAACAGCGACACGGAAAATATCCGCTACTGGAACACGGAACGAAGGGAGACTTTTCGGGTGACGACCCGGGAGGCTACACTCTCCTCGGGTTTTGCCTTCCCCGTCGCGGGAAGGGAGGATATGTCCCGGGCGGATAACGAGCCTGTCATGTTGCCGACGGATATGATTTGGGGCGATCACATGGTACGTGCCGAGCTGTATCGGCGGCCGGCGCTGACCATCACGCTTGAGCCGAAGGTGTTGGCCTGTCGCTACACGGTTGAGATTCGCAACGCCGAGAATTTGAAATACGTGTCGGGAATAAGCGGTGTGCTGTCGGGGTTAGCGGACGGACTGTTTGCCGGTAAGGCCGAGACGACGGACGAGCGGGTTACAATACCTTTTGATGGCGTCATCTCCGGCGATAAAACGGTTGTTACAGGAGAGCTGCTCACCTTCGGGCAATGCCACTCGAAACGTGGAACGCATCATCTGACGGTCTGTACCGTTTTGTCCGACGGGAGCAAGTGGAAACACACCTACGATGTGACGAACCAGGTCCACACGGCCCCGGATCCCCGCAACGTGCATATCCTTGTGGACGGCCTTCCCGTGCCGAAACCCATCACCAACGGCGGTGGCTTTCGCCCAAGCGTCAGCGAGTGGGAAACGGAGGAGGAAAATATAGAGATGTAACGATTAATTTTATTTGTCTAATTTATATTATTTACGTATGAAAAAACAATTATTTTTAACTGCCCTGGCTGCATTTGCCATGGTATCGTGTTCGGAAGAAAATGTGTTGGATACCAACAAGGGAAATGCAATTAATTTCCGGGCTGCCATGGGAACCCGTGCCTCAGAAATGACCACGGGGCGTATGAGTCAAATTTACGTGACTGCCCTGACCGAACGCGATGAAAATCTTTTCTCGGACCTATTGTTCTCGAAAGAATCATCAACAAGCTTCTTTATTTCCAATCCAGCTTATCATTGGCCGGGAGATGGAAGCAACCTGACATTTTATGCCTACTCGCCTTCAAAAAACGATCTTGGAGGAACGTTGACAATCAATTCTACGACCCAGAAACTTACTGATTTTTCACCTGCAACAGATATCACCGATCAGAAAGATTTCGTTACAATCAAGACTACCGGTAATAAAACAAATGAAACAACAGGCGTTCAGTTGCAATTCGAGCATCGGTTGGTCCAGATCGAGGTCAAGGCCAAAAATGCAAACGAGGGTTATGTGTACAAGGTGAAAGGTGTGCGTATCGGAAAACCCGTTTCTAAAGGAACGTTCGATTTTGATGCTGCCACATGGGAGTTGAAGTCAGAGAAAACCAATTACGAGGTCACCTATGACGAAGAGAAGACGTTGAATGGCACGTCTGTTTCCATTATGAAAACGTCTGGTGACAACGCCATGTTGATTCCGCAGCAACTTACTGCATGGGATGCTGCTACAGACAAAACCAATGCTGCGGAGAGGGCTTATCTGGCTGTGAAAGTTCAAATCACCACAGCGGCGGGAGCACGTGTCTATCCGGTTGCCTCCGGTGTTGATTATGGCTGGGTGGCCGTTCCTATCAACACGAATTGGGAACCCGGCAAGAAGTACGTTTACACGCTCGACTTCTCGAACGGGGCCGGTAAGGTCGATCCCGAGAAGGAGGATGACCCAACGCATCCGGAGGATAATTACAAGCCCGGGGACGATATTTTGGGCGGAGCGATCAAGTTTACTGTAAATGTGACTGCCTGGACAGAGCAAGCACAGAATATTAATATGTAGAAAAAGAGGCTGCCCGAAAGGATTTTTTTCTGAGAATTGAAAATTTTGGGAAAGTCTCCATTAGGAGTACGGATAAAACGAGGACGACTCAGGTTTTTGAGTTGCCCTCTCTTCATCGCAGAATACATGAAAATAGTTACTGACAAAGAAAATTATTATAGAATGAGTAAAAAGGTTTGTACCATTGTTTCAAGGGGCTTTTGCTCATCCGGCGCGTGCTTTTGGGTGCTGTCGATTGTAATGGTGTTGCTCGGTTCATGCCGGGATGAGCCAGTAACACCCCTGTTTCCGGGACCTGAAATCTGTTTCTCTCTGTCCGGTACCCCGGGGCAGCCGATTACCCGTACGGGCGGGGAACGGGAGGGTACAGACATGGTTGTGGTGGATTCTCTTCTGGGGGTACTACCCTTGCAGACGGAGGATGGCGGGAGGGAGCTTTACCTGCATGCTTTCCTGTCCGGGAGCGACCGTGCCGGAGAAGGGCGGGTGCTGACCCGGGCCGCGCCTGTCGATGGTGCGGGCTTCTACGATGCGTTCGGTGTGCTGGCCTCCGTGTATTCCGGTGCATGGGATGAGAGTTCATGTTTTCCGGATTACATGTACAATGTCGGGGTCACGAAAGCCTCTTCCTGGACAACGTCATATCATTGGCCCGGGGGCGGGCGCAACGTGCGTTTCTTCGCCTACGCGCCTTACAATTGGGAGGGGATCGTCCTGTCGGGGAAAGACGTGGCGGGAACCCCGGCAATCACCTGTTCGGTCCCGGACGGTGTCCCGGATCAAAAAGACCTGCTGATGGCCGTTTCCGGTGAGATGCCCGGCAACACCTCGTCCACAGCTCCCCTGACTTTCAGACACGTGCTTACCGCCGTGCGGTTTGTCACGGGTGATGACATGCTGGCCGGGCGTATCACGAAAATCACGCTAAAAAACGTGTACGGGAAAGCTGTTTACCCGGTGGGCGGTACCTCCTGGCGGGATTTCGGCAGCGTGAAGAGCTTTTCCCAGACCCCCGACAAAGAAGTGAGCGGGCAGCCCGGCGAGGAGATCACGACCGGGGCGGCTACTTTTATGATGATTCCCCAGCAACTTCCCTCCGGAGCTTCTATTGAGATTGTCTATACAGACGGGCTCTCATCGACGTCACGCACCCTGAGAACCTCTATTGCCGGGAAAAGCTGGCCGATGGGTAAAACAATCACCTACCGGATTTCCACGACGAGTATATCTGTGGTCCCGGAATTTTCCGTAACATCTTCCGGTAATTTTACCCACGAAGGGGGAAATGTAAATTATACGGTTCGTAGTTTTGCTACCGTTTCCGGTGGGGACGGTTCTTCGCAGAAAGTCGAGATGAAATGGTCGGCTGAGTTTGTAGAGGAGGACGGCGAGGGAGGTTATCATGCAATTGCCCGCCCCTCCTGGTTCACGGGCTTCACCGGGAGCGGCAATGGTGGTGTATCGCAGCATAGGGCAACGGCCGAAGCCCAGCAGGGCGTAACTGAAAACCCGCACAACAGTAAGTTACAGATAGCAGAAGACATCAATGTTCAAACGGGAAAAACACCCTATAACCTCTCCAACAGCAGTGGAGAAGAGGCGGTGGAGAATACGGCAAATTGTTATCTGGTAAATGCTCCGGGCATCTATTCACTCCCGTTGGTTTACGGCAATGGAATCAAGAACGGGGATTTCAATACCCCTGCTTATAATAAGCAGCATTTCAAGAATCACCTCAATAAACAGATTTCTAATCCATATATCTATAATAATTCTCAATGTAATCCTACCGATGCAATCCTGCTCTGGCAGGACGAGGAGAATTTGGTGACAGAGGTCCGGCTTTTGTCTGACAAGAAGAGGTTGGAGTTCAAAGTGGATGGATCGACAATCAGGCAAGGCAATGCCGTTGTGGCAGTGAAGGGGGATGGAAAAATCATGTGGAGCTGGCATATCTGGGTTACGGATTACAGACTCGGTGAAGATATCCGGACCATGTATAGTAAAAATAACAAAGGATATTCCATGATGCCGGTGAACATCGGCTGGTGTGACGGCGAGACCACAACTTATGCCGGACGAAAGGTGCTGGTGCGCTTCACACAGGCTGTGACTGGGATGACAAAGATTGTGCCATTTGTCCAGGAAGAACATATCGTCAAACAAAGCGGCAATAATCCTTATTTCCAGTTCGGACGTAAAGACCCGATGCCCGGCAGAATTGTTACAGGAACTTCCTCTGTGGCCAATAAACCTTGTTATGGTAACTACAAGTTTGAAGTTCAAAAAGGTCAGGTCACTATATCTACAGGTATTATGAATCCACATGTGTTTTACTTCGATCCGCATCCTAATTCCTATGTTAATCAGAATTGGACTTCAGAGACAAACGTTGATCTTTGGGGATGCAGGACTCCCAGCAACATAGGTATTGATGCATCGGTTAGTAAAACCATTTATGACCCTTCGCCAAGTGGTTTTTGCCTGCCTGCATCAGGAGTCTTCTCTGCAACTACAATTGATGGGAATGATCAAAGTACAGACAGGAATATAAATGGTGATAGATTTATAACCCTATTTGCAAATAATCAGGGTGGTTACTTTTATTGTAAACCGATGAAAGCTTCCGGGAATTGGGATATTACAGGAGGGACCCTCTTTTTCCCAAACTCACTCGGCAGGAGCAATAAAAATGGGCAAATAATAACAACTCGCAGTTATTATTGGACAGCAACAGCAGGGAATCACAATGCAGCTCCGGTGCTTTGTTTACGCAACAATGTCGTTTCGCCTCCCGGGGGGCGTTCGGGAAATGCTCCACCGGCGGTTTTCGGACGGGCTGGCGGATTTTCAGTACGTCCAGTCAGGGAATAGCGTGAAAAGACTTGTAAATACAAAGGAGAGAGGAGGACAAAACTCTCTCCCCCGCAAGCCTACAAGGAAAAGGCACACAAGGAACTGTGCCGAATGCGTGATGAGCAACAATTAGGGAAAATGAAAGTCTATACAGATTTTTAATTATCTATAAAATGCGATTGACTGCACCCAACCAAAGTATTATCTTTCCAAAAAATGTATAAGTATAATCTTGAATATTCAATAATTTCGATATGAGAAATAGGCTTTTCCTTTTAACAATAAGTATTCCACTTTTTCTTGTAAAGATAAAGATTGAGTCTCTATGATTTGGTCCAATAAAAATAGAGTAACAAAATCATGGAAGGTCAATTTTACCCAAAGAAAAAGACATATTGTCTTGTCGGTTAAACAAAAATAGGTTACTTTTGTTCAACCGGAAAGACAATATATGAATAAAGAGATTTTAAAATCAGTATTGGCTGATAATCAGGTGGAAATTCCAAGACACGATGTCATACCCCGTAAATTTGAATTTGAGGAGTTTGGAAACTATGTATTCGTTGGAATACGAAGGGCAGGTAAATCATATTTGCTGTATCAGCGTACCCAGCAGCTTCTTTTTTCCGGAACAGGTTGGGATGAAATTCTATATATCAACTTCGAGGATGAGCGGTTAGGGACGATGGCTGCCGAAGACCTTAATCTTTTATTGGAAGTGCACATGGAGATGTATGGCAAACGTCCCATATTGTTCCTTGACGAAATCTAGAACATTGAAGGCTGGGACAAGTTCGCCCGTTGGTTGGCAGACTCCAAATACCATGTCTACACAACCGGAAGCAATGCCAGGATGCTTAGTAACGAGATCCGCTCGACACTTGGCGGACGTTACATTGAAGTGAATGTTTTTCCATATGATTTCAAGGAATTTCTCAATGTAAAAGGGATCCGTCTTACTTTCACCGCTTTATATGCAACCCAACAGCGCTCGGAAGTATTGAGGGCTTTTGATGACTATTTTCATCACGGGGGATTCCCGGAAGGGGCAGAACTGAGTTCGAAGCGGGACTATCTGTCAAATGTATACCAGAAGATATATCTGGGGGATATTGCCACCCGCCATGCCGTTGAAAACACTTTTGCGCTTAAAGTGCTGTTTAAAAAGATTGCTGAAAGTGTAAAACAGCCGATATCATTTACCCGATTGGCGAATATTGTATCGTCTACCGGTATAAAAGTTTCCAAATCAACGGTAATAACTTACACGGGATATGCAAAAGACACGTGGCTGGTTACCGCGGTTCAAAATATCGCCGGTAAACTGGTAGATAAGGAGACCAATCCTAAATACTATTTTACAGACAATGGAATATTGAATATTTTCCTTCTTGACCCGGAGACCGCTTTATTGGAAAACATGGTTGCCGTCAATCTGCTGCGTAAATATGGCAGAGAAGATACCGTTTATTTTTACAACCACGGTGTAGAGGTGGATTTTTACATCCCGGAAGAGGAACTGGCTATCCAAGTCTGTTATTCTCTTACTGATACCGAGACTTTTGACAGGGAGATCAAGGCTTTGTTGAAGCTGCCGTCGGTTATTTCCTGTAAAAAACTCATGGTAATAACAAGGGATGAGGAACGGGAATTGGAGATTGACGGAAACACCGTCGAAATAATTCCGATCTGGAAATGGCTTTTGTCCTGACAAAAAAACAATGCCATTGACGTGTCTGCATCAATGGCATTGTTATTCCCTGTTCAGATTCAGCGTCCTTTGCCCGTCATAGAACACCTCGTTGTCGTAGTCGGTGGCAATCCTGATAGTGTCTCCTTTTTTGAAGAACCGACTTCTGGCAACGTGCAGGTGCATCACGTTCTCCTTTCTTGCGGCCGATGACTGGTGGAGTTTCCACCTTTCCGGGGACTAGAAGAGAGAATTAAAATCCTTTTTGCCATAATATGATTTTTTATAATTATTGTTCTAGTATGTTGTATTCATAATTTTTAGTTACAAAATTATATTGCTTTCTCTGTTTTGTTTGTATAAATTACAGAGATACATACCAAAATTACAGATTTTGCTGTTGGCTGTAGGGGGAAGAATAGAAGGATTTTATTTCTCAGGGTTTGTTAATATTTCCCGATTGGTGCATTGCCAAGAATTTTATTATTTTTGAAAAATATTTATTCTAACGATAATGATATGGCGGATGAAAATTTAGTTAAAGAATTAAAGCACAACTTGAATGAAGTTTTTGAACAGATATTTCGGGAGATGAGTCCTAGGTTGTTCCGGTTTGCTTTAGCTTATACGATGAATGCGGATGTAGCAGAAGATATCGTGCAAGATTCCTTTATGCATTTGTGGACGGTAACTCTTTCTTTGCCAGATGATACCAAGGTTAGTAGTTATCTTTATTCTTCCGTTAAAAATTCCTGTTTGAATTATTACAAGCATCTTCAAGTGGAGGATTCCAACCGGACAAAGTTGACTGAAGCTTTGATTTACATTGGTTCCTTGGAATATGAGGATGATAGGGCCTTGTTTGATAAAGTGCAGGAATGTCTCCAGAAGTTACCTAGTAAGCAACGTAAGGTATTAGAATTGAAAATTTTTCAAAATATGAGCTACAAGGAGATAGCTCGGGAACTCAACGTTTCGGAAGTTACGGTTCATACCCATGTAAAACGTGCTTATAAATTTATTCGTGAATCCTTACCATTGTTTTATGTGTTCATAATCATGGAGGAAATTGTACCATTTTAAATTTTATACACTCTTTGATTTTGATGGGTAGGAATTTTGTTTAGGATTATTCCTAGTATTTCGATAGTGTTAATAAAGTTATATAATTTCTTTTTCTGTATCTTTTTGTTGCATTAGCATATGGGAGTAAGAAAGTTACGAAGGTGTCTTGTCTGTTTGGGGTGTGTTGATTTTTATTCTGTAATGTCGAAAAATTGAACATGAATTTAAAATTTCCAGTTATTTTTGTCCCCCGTTTTTCCAGATTGTTGTTTTTAATATAAAAGTAATTAAATTATCATGGAAATAAATAAGATAAGACGAGTGGTTTTAGGGCAAGCTTCTGCGGAAGAGTGACAGGCGGTGAAAGCGTGGGCTGAAAAGTCGGAGGAGAGAATGCAATTCTTGAAAGATTCGGAGCTTTTTTACCAGGGAAAAGTGGAAGATGAAGAAGAAAAACGAATAGAGAGGATGTGGTCTAGGATGAAATTGCCTTGTAAGAAACGACGTATGATGGCTTGGTGGCGGTGGGGAATTGCAGTGGGGGTGGCTTTGTTAATGCTATTTACGGCAGACAGAAGAGGGGAGAGGGAGGTGTTGTTATCCTCATTGGCTCATTCTACGGGAGTGCATTTGATCTTATCGGATGGAACTGTACACCAAATTACAACAACGATGACTTCGACAGAGCAAATTCCCGGTTTTAATGTGAATGATAGAATCATCGTGCAGGAGAAACAAGAGAAGTGTGATTCTTCTCTTGTAGAATACACGGAAATTGTTGTGCCTCGTGGGGGGGAATATTCATTAAGACTTGCAGATGGGACAACTGTGATCCTAAATTCAGAAACTCGGATCCGATTTCCAAATTCTTTTATTGGAACGGAGCGAAAGATATTTTTAAGTGGGGAGGCTTATTTTAATGTAGCTCGGGATGAAACTCGTCCTTTTCTGGTAGAGTTTTTAGGTGGTTCGGTTCGGGTGTTGGGTACACAGTTTAATGTGAAAGCGTATATGGGGCAGAATATATTTGCCACTTTAGTTTCCGGAAAGGTGGAAGTTATTGCGGGGGGGGATTCAGTTATACTGAATCCTGGAGAGTTGTGCGAAATTGCAGCAAACGATTATTCTCTTTGGGTTCGGGAGGTAGATTTAATGACCGTTTTAGCATGGAAAAATGGAGAGTTCGTTTTTAAAAATGCTTTTTTGGATCAGATCTTGGATGAATTGGCGCGTTGGTATGATGCGGAGATTGTGTATGAATCTTCTGATTTACAAGGATTTAGATTTCATATTTACATGGATCGGACTAAAACCTTGGAGGAAGCTTTGCAAGTGATCTCAAAAATTGGAGATATTACCTATGAAATAGAAGGAAAAAAAGTTATTGTTAAAAAGCGATAAAAAAGACGAGAGATGTTGGCCCATCTCTCGTATGCATAAAATCGCTGTATATTTCAACAGTCACATTAAATATACAAAGTTATGAAAAAACAGCAAAATATCAAGAAAGGAACTTGAAAAAGTTTCGATGTGAAAAATTTAAGATGGTCGGTACGGCTACTTTCACAAGTAGATAAGAGAATTGAATGAACGGCGAAAAGACAAACGAGATGTTGGTCCATCTCCTTGGCAAACTCGCTGTATATGAATGTCACATTAATAACAGAGATTTTATGAGAAAAACTCGACAAAAACTTTTTAGAAATTTTTTCGGATTAAGAAAAAAATTGTCCACATGGAGTGTTTGTATGATATTTTTATATTTTATAGGAAGTATAAATATTCAAGCACAGACAGATGGTGTGATTAAAGTGAGTCTGGAGGTCCAAAATGTCTCTTTAATTAAAATTATTGAGAATTTAAGGGTGCAGACGCATTATAATTTTTTGTTTAATTCAAGTGAATTGAGTGGTTATGCAGGTATTACCATTAAGTTACAATCCGTGCCATTGAAGCAAGCGCTTGATTCTTTGTTGATTGGGAATAAGACGGGATTGACTTATTCTATGGAAGGAAAAACAGTGATTATTAAAAAATCTGATCAAGAAAAAGTAAAAATATACCGACTTTTCGGGGTCGTTTTGGATAAAGAAAAACAAACTATGCCGGGAGTGACGGTAAAGGTAGATGGTATGAATTTAGGTACGGCAACGAATAATGAGGGAAAATTTACCCTTGAGTTGCCTCAGCAAAATGGTTCTTTGGTATTCTCTTTTGTGGGATTTAAAACAAAAAAAGTACCTTTTATTGCCGGGAAGGAGTTGATCGTAACATTGGAAGAAGAAATTTCTAATTTGGATGAAGTTACGGTAATTGCTTACGGGGAACGAAATAAAAGGGAATTAATTAGCTCTATTTCCTCCGTGAAAGCAGAGGACTTAGAAGAAATTCCTTCTGCCAGTTTCGAGAATTTGTTGCAGGGACATATGGCGGGAGTTGAGATTCACAATGTTGCCGGTTCGCCTGGAGGTGGAGGAACAAGGGTAAATATCAGAGGGTATAATTCTTTACTGGTTACTGGGATGAATGATGGGTCTCCCTTGTATGTTATTGACGGTGTTCCAATGCATTCTTTTACATCTCCGGTAACAGGAACAAATACTTTGGCAGAATTGGATCCTTCGACGATTGAATCAGTGGAAGTTTTAAAAGATGCTGCTTCTGCGGCAATTTATGGGTCGCGCGCTAGTAATGGAGTTATTTTGATTACAACGAAAAAAGGGAAAGCAGGTAAAGCCAAGTTTTCGGCTAATGTGTCTTATTCTAGTTCAATATTACCGGAAACCCCAACGCAGATTAGCGGGCATGGGGAAAGGTTATGGCATATACAGATGGCAAGAAACGAACGTGCGGCTTACCAAGATTGGAATACTTATGCTTACGTTATGCCGAAATCTTACGAGGAGGCTTACATTAATAACGCTGTTTATGATTTCTTTTGGAATAGGGGGAATCCAGAAGGCTATAGTTATTTTCCGGCACTTAGACAATTACAAGATAGTCTGAATCCTTTTTTTAATAATTCAACAAACTGGTGGAAATATACTTTTAGGACAGGTGAAATTTTGAATGCAAACATTCAGGCTTCTGGGGGATCGGAGAATTTTAAGTACTTGGTAGGTTTGGGATGGTATGATGAGAAAGGAATTATGTTGGGAAGTGATTTTAAACGAGTAAATTTTATCAGTAATTTGAATGCGAATTTGAGAAAAAATTTGTCATTGGATGCTCGGGTATATATGGCATATACAGATCGGAGTAAGGGTGAGGCTTATACAGGATTTGGAGGGGGAGCTAAGATTGAAGGTTTTACGGTTGATCCGATGAGTAATTCAACATTATTGCCTGGGGCGGGAAGTGCCGTGGAAGAAGAGACTTTGAAACGGTTAAACGGTAGTCTTGAAAAAAACAATTCTTTTAATATCCGGGGAAGTGTGGTACTGAACTATGAAATTATCAAAGGATTGACGTTATCTGCAAATTTAGCAACTGATTTTACTCAATCTCAAAAAAATGCTTTTGATCCCAGTTATTTGAGTTTCGAAAATTTAAGTGTCTCAACAGGGGAAATAGCACAAAATCTGATGTTACAAACGGAAGAGCTGTTACATTATAAATTTGATGTAAAAAAAGATAATCATTTTGATATTTTGTTAGGGTTCACTTATTCGCGTTGGGTTGTGAATAGTTTTAGTGGTAGTGGTGAAGGGAGTCCTAGTAATGATATTCATTACGTAACAGATGCCTTTAAACCTTTATATTATGATGAATGGGGAGGAGTCCGGGCTTTGCAAAGTTATCGTTCTAATTCGGAAAAGAAAATTCTCGTGAGTGGATTTGGACGTTTGGCTTATAATTACAAGCAAAAATATTTGACAGAATTCACATTGCGGAGGGATGGCTCTTCTGTATTTGGGAAAGATGTCCGATGGGCGAATTTCCCTTCTTTGGCCTTGGGATGGACATATTCTGAAGAGAATTTCCTGAAAAATGTGGATGCTATTTCAAATTTAAAACTCCGGTTGAGTTGGGGACAATCTGGCCAATGTGCTATTGATCCTTATCAAACCGTTGGTTTGCTGGGTAACTCCACTTATTCGTTCAATAATGAGGGAGCTTATGGATTCTATCCTAAAACGATGTCAAACAAGGAACTGACTTGGGAAACTACCACGCAGTATAACCTTGGTCTGGATTTCGGATTTTTTAATAATCGTATTT
>ENA-ORSY01000594-ORSY01000594.1-human-gut-metagenome-genome-assembly--contig:-NODE-594-length-35049-cov-5.078385_pt1 | contig 35049 bp, 23 predicted proteins | sample MGYA00242193_ERZ509160 | MGnify/ENA primary metagenome ERZ509160 (study PRJEB26280, sample SAMEA2338670) | human gut metagenome | biome: human gut; feature: human-associated habitat; material: faeces...
GTCGCTACCTTTTTGACCTCTGTGTCATCTTATGAGGGCGGTTGCGGATTTGAGGGGGTAAAAAGGGCTGTGCAAAGTTTTTTATAATCTGTAAAAACCGTAAGCATCCCGTCCTTCCCAGCTCTCCCATCCCTCCCAGTTCTCCACTTAACCCCTAACCATAAAAACCATACAAAAAGATGAAACGTTACACATTATTATATATGTCGGCTCTGCTTGCCGCACCATGCGCCTTGCAGGCACAGACCGACAGCCCGCGCCTTGCGGACAACTCAATCGTGGTTGAAAACAAGAAGGTTGAGCAGACAGGCCACAACCTTGTAGTTGACCTTACGTTCAACATGGACTCGCTGCACCTGCGCTCCAACCAGAGGCTGGTGTTTACACCTATAGTACGTTCTACCGGCGGCCAGGAACGCACCATGCCGCAAATTATCGTGAACGGACGCAAGCAGGACATTTCATACAAGCGTTATGCGCACAAAGATTATCCCGACGACGCACAGGTGGTGCGCCGCAAGAACGGAACGGCGCAGAGCTATGAATACAACGCCATTGTGCCGTACGAGGAATGGATGAAGAACGCCGACGTCGTGATTGCCGAAGACCTGTGCGGATGCGGCAACGTTGAAGAGCAAGACCAGACCGTCATTCAGCGCCTGCGCACGCCTTACATGGCTTACCTGCGTCCGAAGGCCGAGGCGCGCAAGGCACGCACCGAAGAGGGCAGGGCGTTCATCGACTTCCCTGTTGACAAGACTACGCTTTATCCTGACTACCGCAACAACCCGCGCGAGCTTGACAAAATCGTAGGCACCATCAACCTTGTCAAGGAAGACAAGAACGTCTCCATCACCGGCGTTGAAATACACGGCTACGCTTCGCCCGAGGCTCCTTACAAGTACAACGCACGCCTGGCCGAAGGCCGCGCCAAGACATTGACCGACCACGTGAAGCGTCTTGTCAACCTTAGCGACAACATATTCAAGGTGACATCCACGCCCGAGGACTGGGAAGGACTGCGACAGGCCGTAGCCTCTGGCAACCTCGACCACAAGCAGCAAATCCTCGACATCATAGACGATACTGACCTCGACCCGGACGCACGCGAGTGGAAAATCAAGTCGACATATCCGCAGGAATACCGCTTCATGCTCGACACGTACTATCCGGCACTGCGCCACTCTGACTACGTAGTAAGTTACACTGTTCGCCCGTTCTCGGTTGAAGAAGCCAAGGAAATCCTGCGCACCAAGCCAAAGCAGCTTTCTCTTGAAGAGATGTACCTCGTGGCGCAGACCTACGAGCCGGGTTCTGACGAGTTCAATGAGGTGTTCCAGACAGCTGTGCACCTTTATCCTGAAGACGAGACAGCCAACCTCAACGCCGCCTGCGCCGAAATCGAGCGCGGCGATTATAAGGCCGCATCACGTTACCTCGCAAAGGCTGGCAATTCGCCTTATGCCGCACATGCACGTGGCGTAATGGCCATGAAGCAGGGCAATGACGACGAGGCGCGCCGCCAGTTCACCATCGCCGCACAGGGAGGAGTGAAAGAGGCGCAGCAGAACCTTGACATCATGGGCAACTGACGTCAGGCCGGGCTGCCGGGCACAGGCTGCAGGATATTGGTTTCCATAGGTCGGTTAGGCTTGTCGCCCCATCGGCTCGCCAGCCCAATTCATCTGAATTGATTGTGGTGAAAGGAGTAATTTACCCCGACCCCCATTCAAGAATATTCAACACATTAATTAATTTTTAATTATTTACACATGAAAAAAACTAAGTTTTTCGCTCTCGCGTTTGCAGCGCTTACGTTGGGAGCATGTTCAAGCGATGACCTCGTTGAACAGAAACATCCTTCCGTCACACCCGGCGAAAAGGGGTATGTAAGTGTAGCTCTCAACCTGCCTTCACAGCCAAGTTCGCGTGCCAATGACAATTTCGACGACGGCTTGGAGTCAGAGTATTATGTCGCAGACGCTACGCTGCTCGTATTCAGCGGAACTTCAGAGGACGCAGCCAGGTTCACCGGCGCTTATACTCTCAAACTCAACGACGGCACGCAGCTCGGCGGCAACATCACCACGACCTACCAGGTTACGCAGCATATAACCAAGCCTCTGGCAGCAGGCGACGACATCTACGCTTTGGTGATGATCAACTCTAAGAACGTGCTCAAGGGCGACGCAGAGGCAGGATGGCAGATCCTCGGCAACGCGCTTACCGTTGGAACAACTACCGTAGCCGATGTTAAGGGCATGAACGGCAACGTAACCGCAGCAGACCTTGCCGACGCTTCAGGCGAAGGTTACTTCTACATGACCAACGCTCCTCTCTACAGCGTTCCCGGTGGCGTGAGCGAGCCGGCAAACGGCGCGGTTACTACGCTTACCAAGATCAACGCCGAGAACATCTTCTCGACGAAAGCCGAGGCTGAGGACAACCCCGCAGCAAGCATCTATGTTGAGCGCGGCGTGGCTAAGGTGACCGTTACCGACGGAGGTACGGCAGGCCAAAACGGCAACCTCAACTACACCATCAACGGCTGGACGCTCGACATGACTAACACGGCTTCTTACGCAGTGCGCAACGTTACTGGCGCCGACTGGTGGACTCTCTATTCAAGACTCGCCACTACTCCCGACTACCGCTTCGTAGGCTCTGTGCCCGTTGCTGCAGGTCTTTACCGCACATACTTCGGCATGGACCCGAACTACAACGTTGCCGGCACTTTCAACGAGCAGATAGGCGAGGCTCCCGCAGCTCTGACTGCTTTGAACGGCACTGCTTACTGTCTTGAGAACACCTTCGACGTTGACCACCAGAACCAGGATCAGACTACGCGCGTAATCGTAGCTGCTACCCTGACAGGCGTAGGCGGCGACGCTGACGTCAACGACTTCTACGTAGTTAACAATAATAAGGACAATGTCCTCAACACCGCAGGCCTTGAGGCTTACGTAAAGAAGCAGTATCTTGAGAATCCTACCGTTTACGGCCTCCTTACCAACAAGGACAATGGTCTTAAGGATGGTCAGAAGCTGACAGAAGCCGACCTCGACGTTACTTACTCTACCTCTACCGCAAGCGCAGACGTCACTATCGCTGCTGTTACTATCGCCGAGGCTGCTGCAGCTAAGTTCAAGGGCGAAGCTATTCCCGCCGGCCTTGCAGGCAGCGGCAATGATGAAGCTCTTGCTGCAATCAACGAAAACGCTATCGCTTACTACAAGGGCGGCGTAAGCTACTATCCCGTTATGATCCAGCACTTCGGCGACGATCAGACTCCTTGGACTGCAGGTCCTGAATCTTATCCTACTCCTAACCGCGACGACAACTACCTCGGCCGCTGGGGCGTTCTGCGTAACAACTGGTACGAGATCAACGTAACCGGCGTTAAGAGCATAGGTTCACCCGTTGTTCCCGAGGTTTACGGAACTCCCGACGATCCCGTTGAGTCTTGGATTTCTGTAGAAATCAACGTCCTTTCTTGGGCTAAGCGTACACAAAGCGCAGACTTGTAAAAAAGGCAGTTTTTAACATTGCATATAAATTCCGTTCCGGTGGCGTCGTGATGGCGCCACCGGGATTAAAAAAACAACAATAACGACAGCTGTTGCAGGCAGCATCGGCGGCAAGGACCTTAGCGTTTCCGCCAAGTTTGGAGAAAAGTCAAATTAGCCGTAAGGCTTGGATGACACCGGCGCTCATACCGAGCACCCAACAAATAAGACAACAACCGCCCTGTTAAAGATGGCGACAATATATTAAGAGTGGAGAGGGAAGAGTGAAGAATGTAAAGTGGGAAATTCGATAGCTACAGCTTTTATAAGCCTTGTCAGTTCTATAACTCCCATCACTCACATTAAGAAGAAATGGAAATAATAAAAAACCACAGAGGTATGAAATATTCAGCGAAAAAACCTTTCAAATGGTTGTGCTGCGCAGTGTTCGCAGCCGCCGCGCTCACTTCGTGTGACATGATGGAGGAAGACTTAAGCGACTGTCCATACGGGCTTTACGTCAACTTCAAGTATGACTACAATCTTCAGCGCGCCGACATGTTCAACGACCACGTCGGCTCCGTCACCCTTTACATCTTCGACGAGCAGGGCAAGCTTGTAAAGACGCAGGAGGAAAGCAACATCGGGGCGTCATCGCCGCTAAAGGATGCCGGTTATGCCATGCACATTACCGACCTGGCTCCCGGCAAGTATCAGTTTATCGCACTGGCCGGACAACGTCCTTATGCCGACATGCTTGCCGACTCACGCGCACGCTTCGTACGTACCGACATGCAGGCAGGCTCTGACATGACAGCCCTCGGCATACAGCTTGACCGCGTTCAGACGGCTGACAACATGTATGACATCGCCAACAACTCTCTGCCGCTCGACACCCTTTGGCACGGCATGCTTACAGAGCCTGTGCAGGTGTACAGCCGCGAGTCCAACCGTGCCGCTTACGCCACAGTCTCTCTCATGCGCGACACCAAGAGAATCAACGTAAGCCTGCGCGAGCTTAGTGACCCCACGCAAATGGACATTGCCAACTATGACCTGACAATTACCGACCGCAATTCTACGTTGCTGTGGGACAACTCCGTTGACGAGACTACGGGCACTGTTGTTTATCGCCCTTATGCAACGTGGAATACGGACGACCTCACTCCGCCTACCGACCAAAACGGCAACATACTCGAAGGTGTAGGCCATATCGGCCACGCCGAGTTCATGACATCGCGTCTTATTAGCCACGATGATGCCGGGGACGACGGTGTGCTTGTCATAAGAAACAAGGACAATGACTATGAGAATATAAGGCTCAACTTGCCGGACATCCTCTCGCGCCTTGCCAATTATGACGAAATACGCAACTACTCAAAGCAGGAATTCCTTGACCGCGGATATGACTACGACTTGGAAATCTTCCTCCTGAACGGCAAGCTGCAATACATCAACATCAGTATCAGCGTGCTCGGATGGAGCAAGCGCATACAGTTTGAAGACCTGTAATATATAAGGCTGAAAGAGTGAAAAGGCGAGAGGTGGAAACATCCCGCCCCATGTCAAAATAAAAACAATTGCAATGAAATACAGATTATATAAACACTGTGGCACAGCCCTCTGCCTGTCATTGGCGTTGCTGGCAACGTCGTGCAGCATGAGCGACGACTTGGAGTGCCCGCCCGAAAAAGGCGGCACCGCCGGCACAGGCAAGGCGTACATCCAGCTTAGCTTCGGCCTGTCGGGTGTACAGGGCACACGCGCCAATCCTGGCGCCGGTGAGACCGGCGACGGTCTTGAAGCCGGGCAGGACTATGAGAACAGGGTGAATTCCGCCGTGGCGTTTCTCTTTGATGGCGATGCTGACGTCAACAGTCCGGATGAAACGCCTGTAATAGCTGCGGTTTACTTTGGCAATGTCACTTCGGGTGACGGAAAATGGATTACCGAGACGCAGCAAGCCGATGTAGATAACGGTAAGTATAATGTAATCGTAGTGGCTAATCCGGGAGACAGTTTATGGTGGAGAACCGCCGACAATCTAAGCAAAGTGCGTGACAAGATATATACGACGGCATGGACGAAATCTGACGACGGTACGTATTCGGATCTCCTCATGGCTTTGGCCGACGAACCCAGCGAAAGGCTTGTCGTTGAGAATAATCCGAAAGAAGACCCTGCGACAATCTCCGTCAATGTTGAGCGTGTTGCGGCACGCGTAGACTATAAAGCCGACGGCGAATTTAAACTTACCGATACCGACTATGCGGATGCATCGGTTAAAATTCTCGGTGCGACAATCATCAACGACTTTAGCGCCGGCTCATACCTCCTTAAGCGGGTGTCTGAAGACCCGACGAAGAAGACAGGCGACGACGTTACCTATCTCGGCATAGAGGAAACGGGAGCGGACGGACTGCCTACCAACTATGTTATCGACCCATGGACAGCCGACAAAAACTCAACCAACGCAGAACTCAATAATACGCCGTTCACTACTGTTGACGGTCAAAAAGTGAATGCCGCCGGGCTTTATGTTGACGGCAGTTACCTGTATTCCGGCTCTGAAGACCCCGAGTGGTGGAGCACACGCATGACAGCCGGAACTCCTATAACCGACCCGGGAGATGGCCAAGAATGGCTGCGCGTTGGCTATACCCTTGAAAACACCACGGCGCAAGACCAGACGGCCAAGACCTACAACACGGGGCTGGCCTTCCAGGCTCAGTTCAATCCGGGGAGCGCTCTCAACGGATATGAATCAGGACACACGTTCTTCCGTTATAGCGACAGGCTTTACACGTCGCTCACGGCAATGATGGGGCAGCTCAATGAGCAGGCCGACTTCGCTGCTTATTTCAATGCGGCGGTGGATGGTTTGAAAAGCAAGACGTGGGCTGATGTTACGGCGTTCTGTGATGCTCTGCCTTACGACCCCGTAGGACTTGCAGGCTATTTCACCGGCTTGCAGGGTGAAGCCGATGCCTCAGCCAACGTAGGTAACGGCTTGGACAATGTAACATGGACGGCGTTTCTCGCCACGCTCGGTGTGAACGAGAACGACCCCTTCGACCCTCAAATCAACCAAGGCGGCTATGACGACACACGCGCCAGGCTTTACGAGAGCAGCAACGGAATGTTGCGTACATATTATAAAGGCCTGTGCTACTATGTATGGTGGCTGCGGCACAGCAATGACAACAGTGACATGACCAACGGACTTATGGAGTATGCCGTAGTGCGCAACAATATATATAAGGTGAACGTCAAGTCGGTTTATTCAATCGGCGGCGACATACCTGAGGGCGAGAACATCCGCGCCGACGTCTTCGTTAAGATGTGGACTATGCTCGACGAGGAAACGCTCCCAATGTAACCAGATAATACTGACGACTTATGAAAAAGACATTCAGACACATATTGGCCCGCGCCATGGCGGCAGTGCCGCTGGCGTGCGTCGCCCTGCTACCGTCGTGCTCGTTCGACGATGACTATGACGGCGGCGCCCAGGGCGGCAAAGGCCCCGTAGCCGTGAAGCTAAGCGTCACGGCCGGCGAGCCGGGCGACCTCAACGGCACCCGCGCCGCAGGCGACCTTGTCGAAGGCGGCGACGGCGAGTTCATGCATACGTTGCGAGTGTACATCGTCAAGCTCGACGCCGAGCCGGTTACTACCGTCCTAGACCTCTCCGACGAGATAGCTGCCGACTTCGCCCAAAACCCTCTTGCCGAGAGCGGTAACGTAAAGCGGTGGAACTTTGACGACCTCAGCCTCGCTCCGGGCCGCTACGCCGTTTACGCCTTCGCCAACATAGAAGATTACAGCGGCGTGTTCGACAGCCCGACAAGCAACGACACGCTGACGGCAACGGGTGAAGAGATGTTGGTGAACACCTTTATCGAAAACAACGAGTTTCGCGACGACAACCTCAACTCCTACCGCCTGACTAACCCAGCCGGTGTGATTAAACCCGCCAACGGCAAGTTCATCCCGATGAGCGCAAGGTACGAGTTCACCGTCAGCGGCGACCTTAACGAGTCGGGCGAAACAGTCTTCAGCATAGGCCTCGACCGCCTCGTCAGCAAGGTGCAGCTGCAGCTCGGCGAGAAGGGCCAGGCCCAGCTGCCCGCAGCCTGCTCGCTCATCTTCAGCGGATATTCGCAGAACGTGCCCCTGATGGCCCGCGCCGCCAACACCAGCACCGACGATGAGTTCGCCTCGTATTACGGCACGCGCACGGCAACTACGACCAAAGACAACGTCATGGGCGGCCAGCTCGTTGAGTTCTACGTCAACGAAACACCCGACGGCGCCCCCTTCACCGTGGAGCTTGGCATGACGACAAACACGGGCATAACCTCCTATACGGCTACTACCGAGCGCACCGAGCTGCCCCGCAACTCGATATATCCGCTCACGCTGACGTTCAGCGACTTCGGCATAAGCATTACGCCGAGGGCATGGCTCGAAGTGTTAGGTATCGGGTACAAGGTTGAATATACTCCTGTAGACAGTGTTTACCGTGTCGAGCTGGCCACAGGCTCTTACTTCGAGCTTACGCCAGAAGCAATAACCGCCTGCAACGACACAATCAGCGGCGTTACGTGGGAATGGACTCAAGACGGAAATCTGCCAAGGGGGTATGTCGTGAAAATTGACGACAATACCGATACCGTAACTGGAAACCTGCCTGCCGGCGGCACGTCATATTACGGCGAGTTCACCTTGAAGCTCAACGGCAAGTGGAAATACGACCGCGCCGATTACGACCGCACCTATACGTTCATCATCGACGTTTGCCACGACGAGGTTTGGGCCATGGACCGTCTCATTGATAATGGAGCTAACTCGCGCGCGGCCGAAATGCCCGTTCCCGCATACAGGCTCGCCCCCGAATATCTCAACATGTTTAAGGTAAAGTAAATCAAGCTGAGGAGGACAAAATATGAAACCAAGACATATAATGATATTAGCCGTTGCCGCCGCCGTATTAGGCGGAGGCAATGCGCTTGCGCAGAATACGAATGATTACAACAACTCGTCGGTAGTTCACCGTGCCGGAAAGTGGTACAGGTCTGACTATCGCGAAGCACACTCGCGCGGACAAGGCAGCGACAACTTCGACAACGGCATGGGCACCGAGGCCGACGGTATGAAACCTAACCCTATTCATCCTCAAGAAAAACTTATACAGAAAACCCATGAATATCGTGAGGACGTGTACATAAATCCTGGGTATAAAAGGACGCTTCTGATACCGGCAATTAATGGAAGTTCTACTGAGTATTTCAATTACCAGAGGTGGTATAATTTCCGAGAAGACGGTGCGCTTGATCTTAATTATATTTCGTTTCCGGAAAATTCAGGAAATGCTTATGTAATGAAGGATGGTGTTTATTGCGGTAGATTTTTGAAAAGCAATGTAGGTCAGACTTCTTCTTTACGTTCGGTAACAGTCAAGGTTCCTGATGATTTCAACACTCCGTATTACTTAGCTTGCGACTTGTCCGACTATAACGACGTTAGCAAGCCTGAAAACAACGGCGCAACATTTTACGAGCCTACGCTCGGTCTGCGCGCCATCTACACAATACGTCCCGCTTCCGAGATTAAAAATAAGATTAACAAGACCGATTATTACGAGAAGCACGACATCCACTTTCCGGCACATCGTATCAGTACAAAAACCCCGGAGCAGGTAGCCCTCGACATGTTTGCCAGCAATTATTTTGTAGATGGTGAAAACGGTGACTGCGGAGCGTTGACGGTCAAATTTGATTATGGAAATTCCGGTATAGATGAAAGCTATCTCTCGTTGCCTTCTGAAACAGTGAAAGGTGATGTCCGCAAGATTTCTTTCGACCAAAAGAAAGATATCCCCGACGGCACTGTGGTTTACATCAACGTGACAAAGAACGACGGCTACATGATAGCGCAGTTCAAGCTTACGTTCGACGCCAACACCGAAGGCTTGACTCTCGATAATATCAATACAATAAAAAATGACAAAACCAATCCTCTTTATTTTAGAACAAACGAATACCTTGAAGAGAACTTCGGCAAACCGCTAACGAGTCTTGACTTTGATTTCGACGCTACAGATAAGCCTAACGAACTGCCGGGACAGCGCAATATCGATTATTACCCTTACCCATTAAGCTGGACTACATCAAGCTACGGCTTCTTCGCCGCCGACGGCTTTGTACATATGAATGACGGTCAGATTACGCAGTGGGGACAATACTGCATTACAACCGGCGGTTACAACCTTACGGAATCGCATTTGCTCCCAGGCAGTAAATACCATGTTTACATTGACGCCAACCAGTTCCCGGGAACTATATGCGAGCTACCGTTTGACACAAAGCTATGTCCCTCATCAAAGCTTTATTTCACGGCGTGGATAAGCAGTCTTAACAACCGTGCCACAGGCGGCGCGAATGTTGAAGACGGAAGCGTGCTGTTCATATTAAAAGGTATAGACGATGATGAAAGCGAGCACGTTATTTACACCCAGGCGTCGGGACAGATAGAAGACACTGGCAACAAGCCGTGGTACCAGGTGTATTTTGAGTTCAACAGTGCCGGACAGCCGTATGATCGCTACGTACTCGAGGTGTTCAACAACTGTGCAAGTACGGCAGGCGGTGACTTCTGTATTGACGACATCCGCATTTACATCAGCCCGATGGAAGTTGACGCCAACACGACTAAGCCGTTGTGTACAAGCGACAGCGAGGCTGAGGTGCAGGTAAACATCAACTACGAGCGTCTGCTCGACCGCCTCGGCCTTAAGGAAGTGAAAAGCCAAGGCGACGAAACGATTTCAAAGGGTTATTATACATTCGTCAACAAGACCGCTTACGACCGCCTCATAACCTCGGGTACCGACTATCATGAAGCTTTTGAGAAAGCCGTTGTTCACGGAAACGGAGTCTATAAAGGCAGCACAAGCAATTATTTCGGTTCGATGGGCTTTTCCACCTTCTTCGAGTCGACATCACCCGGCGTGACAGTTGACGGCACGGGTTCGGGCGAGGGCCGAAGGATAAGCTTCTTGGCGAGCGTAGCGGCCAACAACTCTTCACAGGGCTTCGTTACGCTTGTAGTGGGCGACGAATATTACATCGCCTTCACCAACACAGACATTAGCAACGTTCAGGGCGATAAGGATGAAAGCCTTGCCTACAAGCTTGCCGAATACTTTGACATGGACGACCCCGACTGCGGCATACGCGGAACGTTCCGCGTTGAAGGCTCGCTGGTAATCAATGTAGACGGCGAGGTGTCTACCGACGCCGCCACCGTGTGCAAGGGCCAGCAGCCGCTGATTGACGTACAGATGAAGGATCACCAGGGCCACATAGTTGAAGACGCCGTGTTCGACTGGTACTTCGGCAGCATACAGGACTTCAACGCCCATAAGACCGAGCCTATCGCCGAAGACGAGGGCGAGAGCCATGGCTTGGCCGACGCCTTGGCAAGGTTCCGCGCGTGGTATCCCGAAGTAACGTCGGTGACCGACACCATCGTGCCCCGTGAAAACCCTGACGACAAGGAGCGCACGCTCTACCAACAGGACATCGACCTGATCGAGCAGCTAAGCACCGACTACAGTACCGGCGGACTGAACGCCAAGCTGACCCTCTCGGCCTCGAAGAACCTGGCGATAAGGCTTATGCAGGAAACCACCTACGTCGTGCTCGTGCCGATAGGCGAAGAGCCTACGCCGGCTGAAGGCGAAACCGCTCTGTCTATATGCTGGGAGCCCACGGAGATGAGGCTTTACGCCCAAGACGGCGCCCCGCTGCTCGACGTAGGCAGCAAGGATGTCGACTACAGCAAAATGGTAGGCGATTATGCCGTAAAGGTACGTTTAGGTAAGTTGCAGTATGACAACATGACCACCCTGACCGTGCCCGTAAGGAACCCGAGGCTCGACAAAGACACGCCGGCAACGGTGAAATCGCTCCCTGACAATAAGAATTTATACCTCACCTGGACCGACGATCCGCGATATGCCGAAGAGCTTGAGCAAGGCGGTTACGCGTTTGTGGTAGGACAACTGGCTGAAGATTTCACCATCGATCAGGGCACGCCTACTAAAGCGAGTAACGTGGTTATAAGCTTCAATAAGCAGTCGACCGAATTCACGCCGCGCGAGGGTTACCACTATTCCGTGGCGTTTGAATTCACCACAGGTGACGTTGGCGACGTGCCCGAGTGTAACGGCCAGCTTGTGATACCATTAGTCATCGTGCCCGACTACGAGGTGTGGACGGGCGGCCCCGGCGACAACTGGAACGACGACTCAAAGTGGCGCAGAGCCGAGCCGGATGAGATTAAGAAGGCCGAAGACTCCGGTTACATGACCAACGCCGTCAACGGCACAAGCGCCGGCTACGTGCCGCTGAGCGCAACGAGGGTAGTCATTCCTACCGACAACGGCATCAAACTTTACACGGCAGGCCAATTGGCCGGCGCTGGCGGCATACTCGACCTGTACGGCGGCAAGGGCGACCTGACCGACCCGACGGCGAACATTGAGTATGACCTCGCCGTGGCATATCAACAAAACGCGGAAGGAACCAATGGGCGCTATATCGCCGGGCTGTATTACACCAACCGCTGCTACCGCATACACTTCAACGCCCGCGGCCAAATGCTCAACAGCCACCTGCTGACTTACGACCGCGCCTGGACCAACGTTGAGGTGCCCACAGGACGGTGGACAACCGTAGCCACGCCTCTGCAGGGCGTCTTCACGGGCGACTGGTATACCAAGACGACGGGCGAGGAAACAGCCGAATATTTTACCGACCTGAAATTCGGCAGCGGCAACAACCGCCTGCAACCTTACGTGCTGCAGCGCAGCTGGAACGAGCACGCCGTCATTAATGAGGGCGGCGACGGCGTAGACGACAGCAGCCACGTCGAAAGTGCGCATACGTCTGAAGTGACATGGAGCTCGACCTATAATGACATCGACATACAGACAAAGCCGGGCGAGGGCTTCTCTGTCCTCGTAGGCAAAGGCTCTGCGACACAGGACGGCGGCACGGTGGAGTTCCGCCTGCCGAAGGAAGACACTAAATTTGAGGGCTTCGACGCCACATTCACACGCCGCCAGGTAAACACTGGCTTGCTGTTCTCTGACAACCTTAAGCAGGCTGAAAAGGCTACGGTCAAGGTCAGCCCGTCGCATGACAGACGTTACGTCCTAATAGGCAACCCGTTCACCTCGTCGCTCGACATGGATAAGTTCTTCACTGAGAATACTGGTTTTGACAAGGTTTACTGGACAGCCACTGACAGCGACCCATACACGGGCGTTGAGGGCGGCGACGGCAACTGGCTGACATCCGGCGGAACGTCGGCAGCCGTTGTGCCTCCTTACACGGCGTTCTACGTTAGGGTTAGGCAGACCGATCGGTCGTCTACACCGCTTGACATAGTATTCTCACGCGACATGGCCGTAATGCCCGCCGATGACGGAACCGGTACGCAGGCCCTGCAGGGCATGACGCTGCTGGCAGCCGGCGCAAAGGGCAACAGCACCGCCCTGCTGAGATATGACGCTGCGGCCGACAACGGCTACGCCAAGAGCGAGGACGTGCAGCTGATGAGGGAGTCCGCCGGCACCGCTGCGCCGCTGGTTTACACCGTGGCCGGCGACATGGCCGCCAACATCAACCAAGTGAAGGACCTGCAGCAGATACCGCTCGGCCTCTTCGCCGCCGACGGTGACGTGACGACGCTGACGTTCACTGGCACGGACGCCCTGCTGGAGCCGTCGCTCTACGACGCCGAGCTGAACACCGACACGCCGATAACCGAGGGCATGACGCTGAGCGTAAGCGGCTCGTCGCACGGCCGTTACTTCATCCGCGCCAAGGGCGCAGGTTCGGGTTCTGACGGCTCTACGGGCGTAACCGATGTTACGGGCTGCGGCAACGACGTGAGCGTTTATTCGGTTGAGCCGTGCCAGGTAGTAGTGTCTTCGGGCGCGGAGCTTATGGAGGTAGGCGTTTATTCGGTTGGCGGCTCTCTGCTCAAGCGTGAGAGCGTAGGCGGCGGAAGCACGTCATGCAAGCTATACGGCGTTGACAGCGGCGTGGCTGTTGTGCGCGTTGTTACAGCCGACGGTACGTTTACCCGCAAGATAACTGTCAGGTAAAAAGATTGTATGGCGTCCGCCTGCGGCGCTTGGCCACGGCAAATGCCGTGGCAGGCGTCAGGCGCGGACGGTGCGGCCAACAGGCTGACAGCCAGGAAGTTGGCTGAGGTATGGCAAAAGGCGGCGTTTCGCATTGCGAAATGCCGCCTTTTATGTTGTGAAACGCGGCCTTTTGCGCTGCGTTTTGCCGTGTTTTGCTTTTCCTGCGTCAGCCGGCTTGCGGCTTGACGGCCGTATTCTCCGGCCAAGTCTTTTGCGCAGAGCCGGTGTGCGGATGCCATTTGCGTTGTTTTTTTGCCGTTAAAGGGCACAAAAAAGGTGGGCAGATGTGTGTAAATTCGTAATAAAAATGTAACTTTGCAGCCGAATTTCGAGTTTTTATCATAACCATGGGAAAGGAAACTTCGCAAAGGATACAGACTTCAATCCTCAACGCGGCGGAAAAGAAAGTGCTTGTATGGATGGCCGAAAGACTGCCGCAGTGGGTGACATCCGATATGCTGACATTCCTCGGAGTGGCCGGAGCGGTGATATGCGCCGTGGGCTTCGTCCTGGGCAATTATGACGTGGAATGGCTTTGGCTGTCGTCGCTGGGCCTTGTCGTAAACTGGTTTGGCGACAGCCTTGACGGCACGCTGGCGCGCGTGCGGAAAACGCAGCGCCCCGTGTACGGCTTCTTCATCGACCATACGCTTGACGCCGTGACGCTGTGCATAATGTGCATAGGAGCCGGATTGTCGCCGATGCTGAGGTTCGATGTGGCAATGCTGGTGCTGGCCGGTTATCTGTGCCTGTCGATATATACTTATATCGGCGCGATACTGAAAGGCGAGTTCCGCCTGACTTACAGCAGTTTCGGCCCTACGGAGTTCCGTCTCGTCGTGATTTTAATCAACACCCTTTACATGTACACGTCGTGGGCTGACGACCGTTATTCGCTCTATGGCTACGAGTTCGGCGTGTTCGATGCCGTGGGATTTGTCATAGCGGTGCTGCTTTTCGTGATGTACCTTATACAGTTCTTCAAGGACAAGAAGGAGCTTGCACTGAAAGACCCGTTGAAAATAATGAAAAATGAATAATGAATCAATGAATAATGAAGAATGAAGAATGAAGAATGAAGAATTAGAAATGAATAATGCGCAATTAATTCTTCAGTCTTAATTCTTCATTCTTCATTCTTCATTTTTCATTCTTCATTTTTCATTCTTCATTCTTCATTTTTCATTCTTCATTCTTCATTTTAATAAAAAATGCTTCGCTATATAGAGTTTGTGGTAAGTAGGCTGTTCGGCACCGGCGTTGACACGTTCGTGCTGTGGCTGTGTTCCACGTATGTGTTCGATACATACTGGGGCGATTATATCGTGTCGCCGGTAATATCGTTCGAGTTCGCGGTGTTGAGCAATTTCCTTTGCTCGTACTGCTGGATATGGAAGAGCCGCATAGAGAACCGCTGCGCAGCCGATTTCTGCCGCCGTTTCGTTGTGTTCAACATCTCATCGGCGTTGGGCTTTTTGGTGAAAATGCTTTTCCTGCTGCTGTTCGAGCGCATTTTCGGCTGGACGGTGGTGTGGTGCAACCTTGCGGCGCTGCTTATTTCGGGACTTTTCAACTATTTCCTTGCCGAGACGGTTGTGTTCGGTAAGAAAGCGATATTCTCAAAGGTTAAGAATTAAGTTTTAGAAGTTAGAGAAGTTAAAGAAGTTAGAGAAGTAATAGAAGTTAAAGCCGAATGTCTTGCAAAATGTTTATAGCAAAGCATTTGGCTTTAACTTCCAACTCAGCGAAGCGGAGTGATAACTTCTCTAACTCCTTTAACTTCCTTACCAAATTATTTTGCATTTCGCTCGGCTTGCACTATCTTTGCAGAGTGAAGAAACATCATTGAAATGAGAGGAACTATAGACTGTTTTCTGCCATGCGGTGACTATGCCTCGGTGGAAAATTTGCTGCGGCAGCTGTGCGGCAGCCGCATGATAGGCCATATCAACCTGCTTGTTACGCGTGCTTTTGCAATGGCCAATGCCGTGCCCGAAGGTTGTTCGTTTATCGTCGTTGACGGCCTGCACTCGGCTTCGGCAATGCGTGCCATAGCCGAAAGCGTGACGGCCGACTATGCCATGCTGTTCTTGAAGGACGTTCCCGTCAGCCTTGGACAGTATGCCATTCTGCGCATGATGAGGGCCGCCGTAGACATGGACGCGGCCTTGGTGTATTCAGACCGTTGGACGGTGAGTGGCGGAGAGAAAGAACCCCATCCCGTGATTGACTGGCAGGAAGGCAGCCTGCGCAATGATTTCGACTTCGGCTCGGTTGTCATGGTTGACGCGCGACTGCTGCATTCGTTTGCAGGAAGTACTGAAGAGACTGATTACAGGTATGCCGGATGGTATGAACTCTGGCTCTATTTGAGCCGTCACGGACGGATGTTCCATGTCAACGAGCTGCTTTATACGGAGGAAGAACGCGACACAAGGGCAAGCGGTGTGAGGCAGTTTGACTATGTAAACCCTGCCAACCGCGACGTGCAGGTGGAAATGGAACAGGCCGTAACGGCACACCTGAAAGCTGTCGGGGCATTGGTTGACACGTCTTATTATGCCGAACCAGATTTTGACGAACAGGATTTCGACGTCGAGGCTACTGTGGTAATTCCGGTGCGCAACCGTGAGAAGACAATCTGTGACGCCGTTGACAGCGCGCTGTCGCAGGAGACTTCGTTCAAGTTTAACGTGATTGTGGTTGACAACCACTCGACGGACAACACTACAAAGCTGCTCGACGGCTATGCGGACGAGCGGCTGATACATATCATCCCGGGGCGTACCGACCTCGGCATAGGCGGCTGCTGGAACGTGGCCGTTGACGATTCGCGTTGCGGACGTTTTGCCGTACAGCTCGACAGTGACGACCTTTATTCGTCGCCCAAAACGCTGCAAACCATCGTTGACGCATTCTATGAACAGCGCGCCGCAATGATAGTGGGCAGCTACAGGATGTGCGACTTCAACCTGAACACGCTGCCTCCCGGGCTTATAAGCCATGCGGAGTGGACTGACCGGAACGGATGCAACAACGCATTGCGCATCAACGGCCTTGGCGCGCCGCGTGCTTTTTTCACTCCTTTATTGCGTCAGGTGCGCTTCCCGAATACAAGTTACGGCGAGGATTATGCCATCGGACTGGCTTTCAGCCGGAGGTTCAGGCTCGGGCGCATCTTCACCGAGCTGTACCTTTGCCGCCGTTGGGACGGCAACAGCGACGCTGCCCTTAGCGTGGAGAAGGAAAACGCCAACAATTTATATAAGGACAGGCTGCGCACCATGGAGCTTATGGCGCGCAAGAAGATGAACGCCGGCGAGGAAATGGCTTTGGAGGACAACTCGCTGATGCGCTTTTTCAACCGCCAGTTAGAGACATGGGACATGGCGCGCCGCAACTTCCGCGACTTGCACGACGTGCAGGAACGCGGTCTTGCCGTAGGCGGAAACAACATCGTCTTGCAATTCAACCCTGCAAGGATGGTGTCTACCGGCGCTTCGGTTGACAAGGATACGATAAGCCGCAGGCCGTGTTTCCTGTGCGGCGTGAACAGACCCGGAGAGCAGATGGTGAAGCATCTTGATGACAAGTTCGAGATGCTTGTCAACCCGTTCCCCATAATGCCGGTACATTTCACTATACCGTTGCGCTCGCACCGGCCGCAATGCATATTGGATTATTACACGGAAATACACCGCATGCTTCAGCGTTTCCCGGACTTGACGGTGTTTTACAATGGCCCGGAATGCGGCGCTTCGGCTCCCGACCACATGCACTTCCAGGCATTTTTGCAGGGACACTTGCCCTTGCAGGCAGCATGGGGCAGACTGCAACGTGAGCTTACGGTGGTTTATTCGCTTGACAACGGCGACGACATCTCGGTTGTCAGCGGATGGGTTTGCCCCGCGATACTTGTCAGAAGCCGCAATATCGACAACAACATGGCCCTGTTCCGCCGTGTCTATGACGCTTTGCCACGGCATGACGGCTCGTCGGAGCCTATGATGAACATCATCAGCCGCATTGTGGGCGGCGTGTGCCAGACGGTTGTGTTCCCGCGTGCAAAGCACCGTCCCGACTGCTATTATGGCCGGCAGGGCGACAAGTTCCTTGTCAGCCCCGGTGCGCTTGACATGGCTGGGCTTGTCATTACGCCGCGTAAGGAGGACTTTGAGCGCCTCACACCGCAACAGGTGGCTGGCATATTGTGTGAAGTTGCCGTTGACGAAACGTCGATGCTGGATGTCGTAGGCAAGATAAAGAGTTCGCAGCAGTCATTGATTGCTGATAAAAGTTTCCTTGGCAGGGGATGCGAGCCTCATGTCCAGGTAGGCATTTTGAGTTCGGAGAAGATACATTTCGTGCTCAACGGTGATTATGTGGCCAAAGGCGAGGTCATTACAGGTAGCCAGGAAGTAGAGTTTTCAGAAGGTGGAATATTGTGGAACGGCAGCCTTTACCGCGAGCTGACGTTCTCGCCGGACAGTCCGGGAGCGTCGTTCTCGCTCGACGGGGTCACCATCGGGGTGAACTTCCACTGGCAACGGCAGGAGACAGAGACTTTCCTGGGCACGCTGAAACTTGTTGTAGAGGCTGACAAGGTTTGCGTGATAAACTGTATTCCGGTTGAAGATTACTTGGTAAGCGTGATTTCAAGCGAGATGAAGGCAACCTCGTCGCTTGAATTTCTCAAGGCACATTCCGTCATATCGCGGAGCTGGCTGTTGGCGCAAATCAAGCGCAGGCACAGGCAGGATGCAGGCGGCAGCGGCTTTTTCTCGTTCGTCAAGAAAGACGATGAGCTTATACGCTGGTACGACCGCGACGATCATACCATCTTTGACGTGTGTGCCGACGACCACTGCCAGCGTTACCAAGGCATCACCAAGGCTGTCAATGCACATGTGGAGGAGGCTGTAAGGGAGACGCGCGGCCAAATCCTGATGTATGGCGACGATATTTGCGATGCGCGTTTCAGCAAGTGTTGCGGCGGAATAACGGAAGAGTTCCAGTATTGCTGGGAAGACAATCCGCAGCCGTATCTTGTCGCTCTGAAGGACAATGACGACCAGCAGTCAGCCATGCCTGACCTTACCGACGAGGCGGAGGCCGAGCGCTGGATTCGCTCCTGCCCCGAAGCTTATTGCAATACGGACGACAAGCGCATTCTGTCGCAGGTGCTTAACGATTACGACCAAGAGACTTCGGACTTCTACCGCTGGCGTGTTGAATATACGCAAGAGCGGCTTTCCGCGCTGGTTTATGACAAGCTGAAGATTGATTTTGGCAAAATCATCGACCTTGTGCCCGTTGAGCGCGGGCGCAGCGGACGTATATGGACGTTGAAAATAATAGGAACAAAGCGCACGTTCACCATCGGCAAGGAGCTTGAAATACGCCGCGCGCTGAGCGATACCCACCTTTACAGCAGCGCATTCGTGGTTGACAAGCTCGGCGTTGACGGCGGAGTGCCCTCGCGTTTCGTCATCACCGGCGCAGGCTGGGGGCACGGAGTAGGGCTTTGCCAGATAGGAGCTGCCGTGATGGGCGAGCGTGGATGCAAGTACGATGAAATACTTTTGCACTATTACCGTGGTGCGGAGATAAGGAAAATATATGGTTAATTCATAATTCACAATTCATAATTCATAATTTGTCTGCGCACAGTTCTTGCCATGTAAAGCGTACTTTGACGCGCAGCAAAATTATGAATTATGAATTATGGATTATGGATTGAATTAATTGTGAATTATGAAACAAAGTTCGGCGAAAGCCAATTGTGGATTAAAAAAGAGTCCTTGGAGCTGGGTTCCCTCGCTGTATTTTGCCGAGGGGCTGCCATACGTGGCGGTTATGACCATTTCGCTTGTGCTCTATAAGCAGCTGGGGCTTACCAATGCAGAAATCACTTTCTATACGTCATGGCTCTATCTGCCGTGGGTAATCAAGCCTTTGTGGAGTCCGTTCGTTGACATCATAAAGACGAAACGCTGGTGGATAATAACCATGCAGCTGCTTGTCGGCGCGGCATTCGGCGGCGTTGCCTTTACCATTCCGACCGATTTATGGCTTCAGGGCACGCTTTGCTTCTTTTGGCTGATGGCTTTCAGCAGCGCGACCCACGACATAGCGGCCGACGGTTTCTACATGCTCGGTCTTGACGAGCACAAGCAGGCATGGTTTGTCGGCATCCGCAGCACGTTCTACCGTTTTGCCACCATCTTCGGACAAGGTTTCCTTGTCATGGTGGCAGGCAACCTGCAGGTAATCTTCCGTGGCAGCATACGTTATTCGTGGAGCCTGATGTTCTACGGCGTTACGGGACTGTTCATAGCCCTTTGGTTGTGGCACAGCTACGTATTGCCCTGCCCGTTGTCCGACCGTAAACGGCGCAATGCCAGTGCTGCGGAGATTTGGGGCGAGCTGTGGCATTCAATAAAGACGTTCTTCACGAAGTTTCCTGTACGTGAAACGGTGTGGGCTTTCCTCTTCATGCTGTGCTACCGTATGCCCGAAGGGCTGCTCGCCAAGGTGTCGTCGCTCTTCCTTATTGACAGCGGAAGCAACGGCGGACTTGGCCTTTCGCCGCAGGAATACGGCTTTGTGCAGGGCACTGTGGGCGTGGTAGGTCTTACTCTCGGCGGCATTCTCGGCGGCATGGCGGCAGGCAAGGACGGCCTAAAGCGGTGGCTTTGGCCCATGGTGTGCGCCATAACGCTGCCCGACCTCGTGTATGTCTATCTGAGTTACGTCATGCCTTCAAGTTTGTTCATCATCAATGCCTGCGTTTTTGTAGAGCAGTTCGGTTACGGTTTCGGCTTCACGGCTTACATGCTGTACCTTATTTATTACAGTCAGGGCGAGTATAAGACTTCGCACTATGCCCTCTGCACGGCTCTTATGGCACTTTCGATGATGCTTCCCGGCTTCGTGGCGGGCTGGTTGCAGGAACTTGTAGGCTATCTGTGGTTCTTCATCATCGTCGTGTTGCTCTGCGCCATGACTTTTGTCGTTGCGGCGTTTGTGAAGATTGACCCGGCATTCGGGAAAAAGGATGTATGAGAAGTTAAAGAATTTATAGATGCTATATAAGTTAAAGCCATAACCTTCATTGGAGAATAATATTGAAAGTCATTTGGCTTTAACTTCTATACCATCTTATAAATTCTTTAACTTCATGACATAAATAATGAAAGTTATGGAAAATCGTGAACGTAGAATATACCGTGTTACGGTGCTTGGCAGCATAATAAACGTGCTGCTTGTGGCCTTGAAGTTCGCTTTCGGAGTGCTCGGCCGCTCGTCGGCGATGATAGCTGACGCAGTACATTCGCTCTCCGACCTCGTTACCGACGTGATAGTAATAGTTTTCGTCAAGCTAAGCAACAAGCCGCAAGACAGCGACCATGATTACGGCCACGGCAAATACGAGACGCTGGCCACGGCCTTTATCGGCCTCGCCTTGTTTGCCGTAGGCGTCGTAATACTTTACGGAGGAGCTGAAAAGATAGCCGTAGCGCTGCGTGGCGAGACTCTGCCTCAGCCCGGAATGATAGCTCTGTGGGCGGCGTTAATCAGCATCGTGTCCAAGGAATGGTGTTACCGATTCACCGCGAGGGTAGGACGCGAGACGAAGTCGCAGGCCGTCGTTGCCAACGCATGGCATCACCGCAGCGACGCTTTCTCGTCAATCGGCACTGCGCTTGGCATAGGCGGCGCGATATTCCTCGGCGAACGCTGGGCCGTGCTCGACCCGATAGCCGCCGTGGTGGTGAGCGTCTTCATAATAAAAACCGCCCTTGCGCTGATGAAACAGGCGTCAGACGAGCTGTTGGAGAAGAGCCTCCCGGAGGACATTGAGCGCAAAATCAAGGAGATAGCCGAAGCCGAGACGGGCGTTAGCGGCATACACAACCTGCGCACACGCCGCATTGGCAACCGCATTTCAATCGAGATGCACCTGCGGATGCCCGGCGACCTGACGCTATACGAGGCTCACCGCCGCGCCACCGACATAGAGCAGGAGCTGCGTTGCCATTTCGGCGACGGCACGTACATCAACCTACACATAGAGCCTTTGAAGGTGAACGGCCGCTATGTGGAGCCGAAGGAAGTTAAGGATTAAGAGCGGAGAGTTAAGAAAACATGCATGTTTGACGAAAAGTGGACTTGCCGGTGTTGTCATTGCAACATCGACAAGTCCACTTTATAATAAGTAGGCGCGTCATCTTTTTTCTGTAAGAACATTGCCATATCGCGCTCCCGTGATGAGTAGGGCGTTGCGCGAATTGTTGTAAAACTCCCTGATATAACTGGCTATTTTTCTTTTTAACATTTGTTAGTCCGTTTTTCCAACGCAAATATAGCTGTTTTTTGCCGTTTTTCCAATTAAGAAATAGGGAATTTTGCCATTTTTCCAAAATTAGTGGAATATTGTTTGATATGTAAGATGGAGTGTGTCATGTCTTTGCTTGTAACTACCTGATAATCAGTAGAATAGCAAATGCGTTGCAAAAGGCCGTCTTTTAGCGTGTAAAACATGGCTTTTTACAAGCCAAAAGGTCATGTTTTGCACGCTAAAAAACGGCCTTTTGCAGTTTACCGGCAGTTCTGGGGTGTGGAGGCAGGTAAGGTATGGATTAGCGGATGCCCTCCTTTTTCTTGCTGTTGTTTACCTTAAAGAGTTTCGACTTCAGCCATTCGCGTACAGGAAGGTCGTACAGGCGGAAGGCGGCATACGCCGTGATTATGGCCAACAGGAATGTGCCCACGGCTACAAATATGTGTGTTGACACGGGGGCTGACTGATTTTTCTCCACCCATGCCATCTGCATGTACACCAAGGGGTAATGGGTTATGTATAGGGGATAGGATATGTCGCCGAGGAATTTGTTTACGGCCAGAGTCCGTTTGTCGGTAATTGCGCTGCCTGCTCCAATTGTTACGATTAAAGGGAACATTACGATGATGCAAAAAGCTTCATATACTCCGTTGGTCCAGCGGCCTTGCCCTGTCTCTGTCAGCCCCATCCACGGCATGCACATCAGTGCGGCTATCAATATCGAGCACCACCAGAAGCCGCCCCGAACCTTGACAAGCCTCCCTATGCGGCATATAAGCAGTCCGCAGAAAAACGGGTAAAGCAGTCGCGTTAGTCCGATTTGCAGCTGGTCGGGCGTAAGGCTCCAGCCGCCAACAACGGTGTATGCCGCATTGTTCCGCGCTTCAAGAAAGCCGAAAATGTCGATGTCCAGGCAGAGCATGACCGTGAACGCGGCGAACACCGCTGTGCAAACGGCCAGTAACGCCTTTGGCATGTGACGTATGAACAGGGCGTAGAGGATGTTGGCGAGATATTCCCATTGCAGCGACCAAGTAGGGCCGTTCAGCGGATTGGTTTCGCCCCAGCCGCGTATGTCCATCGAAGTGGGTACGGGCAGCATGGTGCAGGCCAGCAGCATGACCGGCAGCACCATCCACCATCGGGTGTCGCCGATAAGCGGAAACGCCTGGCAACTGCCGTAATAGAACAGTGCCGCGCCGAATAGCGAGCCGAAAATAACCATGGGATGAAGGCGGATGAGACGGCGCTTGAAGAACTGCCACGTAGTCATGCGGTCCCAGCGGTCGTCGTAGGCATAGCCTATGACGAATCCTGAAAGCACGAAAAAGAAGTCTACGGCCAGGTATCCGTGGTTGATTGGCTGTCCGGGTGAGCCGTGGTAATAGCTTTCAAACAGATGGTATGCCACGATAAGCATGGCCGCCACTCCGCGAAGGCCGTCAAGGATGTCGTAGTGTAGCTTTGACTCGAGGTAAGCGTTGTTGTTCATTGTGCGTTACGTTTCAATATGTATCATGCCGGCGGTTGTCGGTACCGGCGTGAGCCGGTGTATGTTCCGTATGCAGATAACGGCTGCAAAGTTACTATTATATCCTGCCTTATGTTTGTTCTTTTGTTTGCTTTTATTGTCGTATATTTGCAGTTATGAACGAGACAGTACATTTCGACCATGTGTTTTTGAAGCCAGTCGAGCAGATTGGCATGCACAAGCAGCCTACTTGGGAGTTGTCGTTTGTTGTAACGGGCAGCGGTGTGAGGACGATAGGCGGCGTGAGCGAGCCTTTCAGTGAAGGCGACATAGTGCTGTTGCCGCCCGAAGTGCCACATTGCTGGCAGTTCTCTGCCGCCTATGCGTCGATAGAAAACATTACCGTAATATTTTCAGACGACTTCATAAGGTCGGCTTCATCGGCATATCCGGAGTTTGACGGGGTTTTTTCGGCAATGAAAGGGTGGACGGAGGCCGTCAGGTTTACTGGAAAGACGCAGCAGCTCATGGCCGAAGGCTTGAGGCGGATGTCGTCGTGCTCGGCGGCGGGCAGGGTGGCATGCCTGTTGTCCCTGCTTGTAGTCATGGCAGAAAGCACTGAGCAGGAGGCTGTTGGCGGCGTGGATAGGATGTCAGGTGTGCAATGCCGCCTGAAACGGATTGAAATATTCATTGACTGCAATTACAAACGCAACCTCTCGATAGCAGACATCGCGAACCACGTCGGTATGAACCGTTCGGCTCTTTGTGTGTTTTACCGCCGCCATACAGGCAAGACATTGTTGGAGCGTGTCAACGAACGCCGCCTTGCCGTTGCCTGCCATCTTCTGCGCCGTTCATCGCTTACTGTCCAGCAGATATGTTTTGAGAGCGGATATAAGGACTATCCGCATTTCTGCCGTATGTTCAAACGGCAGATGGGGGTGACTCCGAAGACGTTTAGGCATACGGAAACGCCGCAGAAGGCAATTTCGGATGAATTTTAAAAGGCGGCCTTTTGCATTGTAAAAGGCCGCCTTTTAGCTTGCAAAATACGGCCTTTCACCATGCGGAAGGCCGTGTTTTGCAGCAAGGTTTGTTTTCGTTTGTATTTTTGCTTGTCGTTTGAAGTAGGTGACAGTCAATGCAGTTTTACTGTCACACAGCAACTTGTTGAGTATCAATGGGTAAGGACGTGCGGTGACAGTGTGACAGTAATTTCGCAAAATAAAATCTTATTTCTTTTTGGTTTTGCGCCGTAGCGACGTTATGCTGGCTGCGATGTTCGCCACAGCGACAATGATTAACACGGCCTGAATAGCCGCTCCGTGTGCGTTTATGTAGGCAAGCAGGCAGGCGATGATGGCGAACGAGATTGAATAAGCAAGCAAAACCATGTCGGCGATGCGCCTTAAATCTTCGCCTTTTTGCCTGAGATAGGCGGCGAGGCAAAGGATTATGCCGAAAGTTAATGCCCATACGGGCAGCTTGGGTTGCCTGTACACGGCTGTTACGGTGAGTATGATGAAAGCCGCGCCTTGTACCATCCACCATGTGGATATTGCTTTTTCTTTGTTTGTAATACTGTTCATTGGCAGTTGTTTTTACACGGGAAAGTCATCCGAGCACCACGTCCAATACCATCATCAGCGTGAAACCTATTGCAAAGCCGATAGTACCGATGTTGCTGTGCTCGCCCTCCGACATTTCGGGGATTAGTTCTTCTACCACCACGTAGAGCATAGCTCCGGCGGCGAAGGCCAGCAGATATGGCAGGGCGGGCGTCATTACTGATGCCAGCAACACAACAAGCAGTCCGCCTAAAGGCTCTACTATTCCGCTAAGCGCGCCCATGGTGAACGAGCGCAGGCGGCTGTTGCCCTCGGCGCGCATGGGCATCGAGATGATAGCTCCTTCGGGAATGTTCTGTATGGCAATGCCGAGCGCCATCGCCATTGCCGCCGCCGTGGTGATTTGCGTGCCGTCCTGCAACGCTCCTGCAATGACTACGCCCACTCCCATGCCTTCGGGCAGGTTGTGTATCGTCACCGCAAGCGATAGCATCGCTGTGCGCGAGAGGCGGCTGCGAGGCCCTTCGGGCTTGGCGTTGCCGATGTGCAGGTGGGGCGTTATGCGGTCGATTAGCAGCAGCAATGCCATTCCGGCGAGGAAGCCTGTTGCCGCAGGGACAACCGCCAGCTTGCCCATGTCGGCGCATAAATCCATGCCCGGAATGAGCAGCGACCACACCGAGGCGGCCACCATAACGCCGGAGGCGAAGCCAAGGAGCGACTTCTGCACCTGCGTCGGCATCTTGTCTTTCATAAAGAAGACGAAGGCAGAGCCGACAACAGTGCCAAGGAAGGGGATAAGGAGGGTGAGGAGCATTTGTGTGAGGTTATAGGGTTATGAGGTTATACGGTTTTACGGAATTTTGAAATGCGGTTATTTGATGTAACCGTATAATCTTATAACCGCAAAACCGTATAACTGTAAATGGTTGTTAGTCGATAAACCGCTTGGTTATTTCCCCGTATTCGTCGATGCGGCGGTCGCGGAGGAACGGCCACCAGCGGCGCACCTGTTCGCCGCGGTGCATGTCGATGTCAACCACGGTGCGCTCTTCGTCTGTGGCGGAGGCGCGGTAGAGTATTTCTCCTTGCGGCCCGGCAACGAACGAACTGCCCCAGAACTGAATGCCGTTGGTCTGCCCTGACGGGTCAGGCTCGTGCCCTACGCGGTTCACTGCGACAACGGGCAGGCCGTTAGCCACGGCGTGTCCGCACTGTACTGTAGTCCATGCTTCGCGCTGGCGCTGCTGTTCAGCTTCTGTGTCAGAGCTTTCATAGCCTATGGCCGTAGGGTAGATAAGCATCTCCGCGCCCTGAAGCGCCATGAGGCGTGCGGCCTCCGGATACCACTGATCCCAGCAGACGAGCACTCCGAGGCGGCCAACCGACGTATCGATGGGGTGGAAGCCCATGTCGCCCGGCGTGAAGTAGAACTTCTCGTAGTAAGCAGGGTCGTCGGGAATGTGCATCTTGCGGTATTTCCCTGCAATTGTTCCGTCGCGCTCTATGACAACCGCCGTGTTGTGGTAAAGCCCTGCGGCGCGCCGCTCGAACAGCGAAGTGACGAGCACAATGCCAAGTTCTTTTGCCAAAGAGCCGAAGAAACTGGTTGACGGACCCGGTATAGGCTCGGCCAAGTCGAAGTTGTCAACACTCTCAACCTGACAGAAATACAGCGAGTTATGCAGTTCCTGAAGTATTATAAGCTCTGCACCCTCGGCGGCCAAAGCCATTATGCCGTCGGTCAGGCGGCGCATGTTGTCATCGCAGTCGGCCGTGTTGTGTTGTTGGATTATGCCTATTTTCATGCTTGTATTATTTGAAACCCACCTCAGCCCTCCCCAAGGGAGGGAGTTTGAAATGCTTTTGCTGAAGATGACTCCTTTATTATAGGTAATCAAGCTCCCTCCCTTCGGGAGGGTTGGGGTGGGTGTTTATTGTTTATTATTTTGGTAACTGCATCGTGCAGCAGTGCAGCGAACCGTGCTGGCGTATAACTGTGCGGCTGTCGATGCCTATCAGTTCGCGGTCGGGAAACGCCTTGCCGATAATCCGTGCGGCCTCCGCGTCGTTGTCGGGTTGGGCGTATGTGGGGTAGATTACAGCCCCGTTTATTATTACGAAGTTTGCGTATGTGGCCGGCAGGCGGTCTTCCCCGTCATAGATTGGCCGCGGCATGGGCAGAGGCAGCAGGCGGTATGGCCGTCCGTCAGCCGTCCGCAGCGTCTTGAGCTGTTCCTCCATGAGGTGCAGGTCGGCGTAGTGGCTGTCCTGTTCGTCTGTGCAACGCATATATAATAATGTGTCATCAGGGGCTGTGCGCACAAGAGTGTCAATGTGGCTGTCGGTGTCGTCGCCGTCAAGATGCCCGTAGTCGAGCCACAATATGCGTTCAGCGCCGAGGTAGTCTTTCAGCCGTTGCTCTATTTCTTGGCGTGTAAGCGGCTGGTTGCGGTTAGGAGCGAGCAGGCATTGGCTGGTCGTCAGCACTGTGCCGTGTCCGTCGCTCTCGATTGAACCGCCTTCAAGCACGAAGTCGTTAAGGTCTACATATTCGCCCTCAACCACCTTATTTATATAAAGGCTGCGGTTTATGGCGTTGTCAAGGTCGGCCGGAAACTTGTCGCCCCAGCCGTTGAAGCGGAAGTCGAGCAGTCGTTTGGTCTTTCCGTCAGTCAGCGTTATGAAGCCATGGTCGCGTGCCCAAGTGTCGTTTGTGGGGCAACGGTGCAGCGTGACGTTTGCCAACTGACAGTCTGTCAGCTTCTTTTTCAGTTGTGCCATTACGCTTTCAGGCTCTGGCGTAACCACGAGCAGGCGTTCACGGCGCGTTATCGCATCGGCCATTTCTGCGTACACGGAGCAGATGTCGTCAAGATATTCATGCCAGTCTGTCGCCGCGTGCGGCCATGTAAGCTGTATTGCGCTTTGTTCCGCCCATTCGGGCGGCAGTGTGAATTTGTCCATTTATTATATGTATAAGGCTGCGTTATCTGTCGAAATGCCTTACAAAGATACTATAAGTAATGAGAATAAGCAAATAAAAGCCTCTTTTTCGGCATTAAAAAAGCCTGCGGCGTGCCGGCCGAAGGCTGTATTGCGGCAGATGCTGACTGTTTGTCATGAAAACAGCTTGACGTAAATCAACCTGTTTGACGCATGTCAAAATACATGCGCTTAAAGTCAAATTCAGGCGGACAAACGTTACAACATGCCGTGAACGGTATTATCTTTGCATCGTAAATGATAGAAAAAGGATAACAGGATGTGAAGATGCATCCCACATGTGTAACTAAAAAAGAAAGGTAAAAAGATTATGAAAAGGATTGTTAACAGGATTTTAGACAGCAAGAAGTTCAACAGGTACTGTGTGAACGTTTTGAAAATGTACAATTACGGACGCGTAAACATGCCGGTATAAAGGCATAAGCGTAATATGAAGAAGTCGGGCTGACATTGCGGCTATAACCGCAATATCAGCCCGATTTTCTTGTTTGTACGCCGTAAAATTCTTATTTTCGCCGCCGTTATGGATAAAATAAGGATTTGTTTGTTGGCATTGTGCGCGGCGGTCACGCTCGGTTCGTGTGACTTCCTTGAGCGCAACAAGCCGCTTGTCAGGGAAATCGGCAAGGCGGTGGTAGATGAATTGGAAAGTGGAAAAACGTCAGGCGCAAGCCGCGGAGCTATTGCCGCGGCGGTTGAAGGCGGCGACAGCCTGCTCAGGCAGGTGTCGCCCGGCGGACTGCCGGAGCAGATGCTGATGCGTACAGGCTACGTGGCGTCTTACAACAAGGCTACGAAGCTGCCAAATTGGGTGGCATGGCACTTGACCGACGACCGCACATCAGGCCCTGCCAAGCGCTCGGGCGTTGACTTCGAGGCCGACATGGACGTGCCTGAGCCGCGCGCCGAAGACTCCGATTATTACGGCTCTGGCTACGACCGTGGGCACATGTGCCCTGCGGCTGACAACAAATACAGCGTGGAAGCCATGCGCGAGTCGTTTCTATTCACAAACATGTGCCCACAGAACGGCAACCTTAACCGCGGCGACTGGAACGAGATGGAGATGGCCTGCCGCCGTTGGGCGAAGCAGTACGGAGGCGTTTACATAGTGTGCGGCCCCATTCTGTATAAAGGCAAGCATAAGACAATAGGCAAGAACAAGGTCACCGTGCCTGAGGCATTCTTCAAGGTGGTGCTGCGCACGGGTGAAAATCCGGCGGCTATCGGCTTTATATACAAGAACGCCGAAGGCAACCGCCCGAAAGGCGACTATGTGAACACCGTTGACGAGGTGGAGCGCATCACCGGCATCGACTTCTTCCCGTCGCTTCCCGACGATGTAGAAAACAAGGTTGAAGCCACTGCCGACATAGCCGATTGGTAACGTCGGGCAACAGCTTGATAATCAGCTTATTTCCAAAAGGCCGTCTTTTACCTTCCAAAAGACGGCCTTTTGCCGTGTAAAAGGTGGCCTTTTGTAATGCGAAAGGTCACCTTTTGTTTTCAGGTTGCTGTCGGGCGGTGTGGGCGCAGGTGATGTTCCGTTGTTTTGTAGTTAAAGAATGCAAATAAAATTGGCGGTGTTTTGGTTTGCCGCAGAAAATCATTAACTTTGCACATTATTAAAAGAAAGGCTGAAAAGCGTGAAAATAAGAGAAGTGGTTGACGCCCTTGAACGTTTCGCGCCCCTGCCCCTGCAAGAGAGCTTTGACAATGCCGGCTTGCAGGTAGGACTGACAGAGGCGGAAGTATCAGGGGCTTTGTTGTGTCTTGACGTGACGGAGGCTGTGGTGGACGAGGCCGTTGCCTTGGGCTGCAACCTCATTGTGAGCCATCATCCGCTGATTTTCCATGCGCTGAAGCACATCACTTATGATAACGACGTGCAGCGCGCAGTGGCCAAGGCGTTGAAGAATGACGTTACTGTGGTTTCCATGCACACAAACATGGACAACGCCTTCGGTGGCGTCAATTTCAGGATAGCGGAGAAAATGGGGCTTGAGGACTGCCGCTTTTTCGCCGGTAAGACGGTTGACGGTATCGAATGCGGCAGCGGAGTGATAGGCAGTCTGCCCGATGCGGTGGCAGGCGACGACTTTGTGCTCATGCTCAAGCGCACGTTCGATGTTGAGTGCGTGCAGTGCAACCAGTTGTTGCGCCGCCCTATAAAGACCGTTGCCGTGTGCGGCGGTGCCGGTTCGTTCCTTCTCGGCGACGCCATCGCCGAAGGGGCTGACGCTTTCGTTACCGGCGAGATGCATTACCACGAGTATTTCGGGCACGAGCAGGAAATACAAATCGCCGTCATAGGCCATTACCAGAGCGAGCAGTTCACCAACGAGATATTCAAGGAAATAATAGAGAAGAGGTGCAAGGGAGTGGCGGCATATCTTACTAAGACAAACACCAACCCCATCATTTATTTGTAACAGGAGGGTGGATGGTTGCAGGCGGGCTTGCCGGCAAGGGGCAGGCATGAAACGGATGCGCTTGTGTGAATGCGTTTCCGTGTTTTAACAAGATATTGAATAATAACTAAATATAACTAACAAGCTGGCGTGGCGGTCGGCGGCAAGGCTGAATTTCTTGTCCGCCTGTCTTCCCGTCACTTGTCAATTAAAAAAGAAAATATGGCTAAGAAAGACCCTACAGATTTGTCAGTAGAGGAGAGGCTGAAGGCTCTCTACCAGTTGCAGACCACATTGTCGGCCATCGACGAGGAGCGCGCACTGCGCGGCGAACTGCCGCTCGAGGTGCAGGACCTTGAGGACGAAATCGCCGGACTTACCACGCGTGTGGAGAAAATCAAGAACGACATCAAGGAGTTTGAGGACGCCGTCAAGCAGAAGAAGGCTGAAATAGGCGAGGCCCAGGCCAGCGTGGAGCGGTATAAGACACAGCTCAACGACGTGAAGAACAACCGCGAGTATGACACTTTGAGCAAGGAAATAGAGTTCCAGACGCTCGAGATTGAGCTGTGCAACAAGAAGATACGCGAGGCCAACACCAAGGTTGAAGAGAAAACGGCCGACCTAAAGGCCACCGAAGAGCAGATTGCAGACAGGCGCCAGGCTTTGGAGGAGAAGAAAAGCGAGCTTGACGAGATTATGGACGAAACCCGCGCGGAGGAGGAAAGGCTGAAAGAGAAGGCCAAGGAGCTTGAGGTAAAGATTGAACCCAGACTGCTGGCAAGCTTCAAGCGCATACGTAAGAACGCGCGCAACGGCCTCGGCATTGTCTACGTTCAGCGCGACGCGTGCGGCGGATGCTTTAATAAAATCCCGCCACAGCGCCAGCTTGACATCAAGATGCACAAGAAAATCATTGTATGCGAGTACTGCGGACGCATACTCATCGACCCCGAACTGGCCGGCGTAAAGGCTGACAAGCCGGTGGAGGAAAAGCCCAAGCGTAAGCGCGCAATACGCAAGCGCGTGTTGAAAAAAGATGAGGGCGACGAAGGATTCGTACCTGAGGAGACATTGTCTTAACATCTTTTAAATATCAACAGACCATGAAACAAACTAACAAACAAAGTGGAAGCGTCGTTGCGATAATCGCGATGATGTTTCTTTATGCAATGATTTCATTTGTCACCAATCTTGCCGCGCCGATTGGTGTCATCTGGAAGAACCAGCCGGAGCTGATGGGCAGCAACACGCTCGGCATGATGGGTAACATGATGAACTTCCTTGCGTACATCTTCATGGGCATCCCGGCCGGTAAAATGCTCATCAAGATTGGTTACAAGAAAACTGCGCTCGCGGCCATCGCCGTTGGTTTCATAGGCGTGTTTGTGCAGTATCTGTCAGGCTTCCCCACGGGGTTGACGGGCTTCTGGGTGTACCTGCTCGGAGCGTTCATAAGCGGTTTTTCCGTCTGCATGCTCAATACTGTGGTTAACCCGATGCTCAACCTGCTCGGCGGAGGCGGCAACCGCGGCAACCAGCTCAACCTGATTGGCGGCACGCTCAACTCGCTTTCAGGCACGCTAACGCCTATGTTGGTGGGCGCGCTGGTGGGAACGGTGACCAAGAGCACTACAATGAGCGACATCAACCTTGTGCTTTACATCGCCATGGCTGTGTTTGCCGTTGCGTTCATCGTGCTTTCGTTCATCCCCATTGCTGACCCGGAGATGGGCAAGGCTACGCAGAATACGGTGTTCGAGCACAGCCCCTGGGCGTTCCGTCACTTCTTGCTTGGTGTCATAGCCATCTTTGTTTATGTGGGGATTGAAATAGGAATACCCGGCACTCTCAATTTCTACATATCCGATACGTCGGACAAGGGAGCCGGAATGCTTGCCAACGCCGCTACAATCGGCGGTTTCGTGGCCGGCACATACTGGCTGCTCATGCTCGTAGGACGTTTCATTGCCGGCTTCATCGCCGACAAGGTGTCGAGCCGCGTGATGATGATTGCGGTGTCAACCGTGGGCATGCTGCTCATACTTTTAGCCATGTTCTCGTCCAAGGATACAACAACGTCGATGCCTGTGTTCACCGGTTCGTCGTTTGAAATGGTTACGGTGCCCGTCAGCGCGCTGCTCCTGGTACTCTGCGGACTGTGCACCTCGGTGATGTGGGCGAGCATATTCAATCTTGCCACCGAGGGACTTGGCAAGTACACTGCCATGGCGTCGGGCATATTCATGATGATGGTGGTAGGCGGCGGCGTGCTTCCGCTCGTGCAGAACTTCATCGCCGACAAGGCCGGCTACATGGTGTCATACATCGTTCCGCTCATAGCTTTGGCTTACCTGTTCATATATGCCGTATGGGGCAGCAAGAATGTGAACAAGGACATACCTGTTGACTGACAATAGGAGAGGGCGCATGGCGCGTCTTGCGCCATGCCCTTATCCTTGCATGTTTACCCCTTGGGCTTTTGTCTCATAGCAGGCAGGCCCAAGGGGCTTTCTGTTTCAATGGCAGTCTGTTTTTTCCGGCTTTGCAATATGCTGTCTTTTACATTCCAAAAGACGGCCTTTCAGCGTGCAAAAGGTGGCCTTTTGGAAGGTAAAAGATGACCTTTTGCAATTCCGCCGGAAACAGGGTGGATGGCGGTTGGTTTTAATGTGATTATTGTTTCGATATTACCCTGTTGCCGTTTTGTCCATGCGCAGTGTTAATATTGTATATAAATTGCTAAAATTTACCCCCCCCCCCAGGCCGGAAAAATCCGTATATTTGTACTTCTAAATATAAAGTTTGGCGATAAAATAAGTCTGATATGAAAAAATATCTTGTGCCATTTGTTGCGTTGGTAGTTTTCGTTGTGGCAGGTTGTAGCGCTGATGATGACGAAAAAGGAGACATCGTTAAGGTTATTTCAATGTCTGTCTCGGAAAAGACAGGCATAACTTATGACCTTTTCGACACCAATGCAAAGTATCCCATTGAGTGCATGCTGGTGAAGGAAGAGGGCGGAAACGGGCAGTGGCAAAATCTGATGTTCGGAGCAATCGAAGGCTTTACGTATGAAAAGGGGCATGCTTATGAGCTGAAAGTAAGGAAAACCATCCTTGCCAATCCGCCTGCCGACGGCTCGAATTGCAGGTATAAGCTGATAGAGATACTTGAAGACCGCACCGTTACGGAGCCGGAAACACCAGAAGAACCCATTGTGAACAGCGAGGATGACATAGAGTATTATGACCTGTGTCCGTATGGGAAATATGCCATTGAGCCTGAAATAAAGGTGAACAGTGACGGCGGTGTGCTTGTGTCTGGCGGACTTACGGCATATCTGCAGTATGAACACAAGCGCATCTATCTTGAGACCGTCCTTCCGAAGGACGACCCTGACTGGATAAAGTTCAACAAAGTACCGTACATGGCGTATTATGCCTACGTAATATCACCGCTTACCGACACGATAAGGCTTGTGTCCGCTTCAGGCGGCGGCCCTATGCTGAAAGACGTCATACCGCAAGACGAATTCGCCCGGGTAAGGGAACTCCTGGCCGAAGGCGAGGAGCTGAAGTATTCGCTGATACTTGCCAACATTTATAAATACGGTTTGCAGAAATTGGAATTTACCGTTTGCCGTGGCAGTGGTTTTTAATGCCCGCGCAAATAAAAAACGCTGAAAAGTTTTGCCGTTACATATTAAAGCACTATCTTTGCGGACGTACTCAAAAGGTGGTGCCCGGCGGAGTTGTGTCCGTCTGTGGCTGAGATGATACACATTGCACCAGTACGGATAATGCCGACGCTGGGAGTTTTGACGACATTCATTCTTTTAAACCGCATAAGGGCAGCACGTCCGTGCATTCCGCCTTTCACAGTACATGTTTACGGTTATAAGGTTTTTAGGTTATAAGGTTTTACGGTTTGTCCGCACAGCTTTAGACCTTACAAGACCTTGAAAGCTGTACGACCGGATGGCCGTATAACCCTAAAACCGTACAACCTCAAAACCCAATAACCGCACAACCGTATAACCTGATAACCGTACAACCGCATAACCGTAAAACCTAAAAAACGCATCAACTGATGAAAAGATACGTAACGGCTTTGACTATCGCAGGCTCCGACCCGTCAGGCGGGGCGGGGCTTCAGGCCGACTTGAAGACCTTTTCGGCTTTGGGTGTGTATGGCGCGACGGCTATAACAGCCGTCACCGTGCAGAACACCGTAGGGGTGAAATATGTCCATGCACTGCCGCCGCAGGTGGTTTACGATCAGATAACCACTGTGATGGAAGACATTGATGTGGACGCGGCGAAAATCGGAATGGTTAACGATGCCGCCACGCTTGATGCCATAGTGCGTGCCCTGACGGTGCAAAGGCCGAAGTTCCTGGTGGTAGACCCCGTGATGGTTTCAACGAGCGGATGCGCTCTTATGCAGCCTGACGCACTGGCTATAATGAAAGAACGGCTGCTGCCAATGGCCGATTTGGTTACTCCAAACCTGCCC
>ENA-ORSY01000613-ORSY01000613.1-human-gut-metagenome-genome-assembly--contig:-NODE-613-length-33973-cov-4.622177_pt1 | contig 33973 bp, 34 predicted proteins | sample MGYA00242193_ERZ509160 | MGnify/ENA primary metagenome ERZ509160 (study PRJEB26280, sample SAMEA2338670) | human gut metagenome | biome: human gut; feature: human-associated habitat; material: faeces...
CGGTAGCCGCGGCAGCTTGCGGCCTCCGCCGGCGTGACCGCGAGAAAGACAGACACAGGCGATACCCCCTTGCAGAAAACGGGAAAAATTGGTAGACTACCAATATAGATATGCACCCGGAAAGGAAACCATGCCGATGCTCCTGACACCTCATTGGGTTTTTGACGATTATACTGCCGTGACGCCGGACTTCCTGCGCGCGCATGGCGTGACGCTGCTGCTCACCGACCTCGACTATACGCTCGCGCCCAAGTCCGTCCACGAGCCGGACGACGCGGTGCGCGCGTGGCTCGCCGCGCTGGCGGCAGCGGGCGTCACCGTCGCCGTTTTGTCGAACAACCGCAGCCCGCGGCGCGTGCAGCGCTTCTGTGCGGGGCTGGGCATCGACTTCGTGGGCCACGCGCAAAAGCCCTCGCGAAGGGGCTACCGCCGCGCGCTGGAGAAGTTCAAAACGCCGCCGGAGCATACGGCGATGCTCGGCGACAAGCTGCTCACGGATATCCTCGGTGCAAAGCGCAGCGGTGTGCTGGCGCTGATGGTGGAGCCGAAGGGCGGCGCGCGCGGTCCGTGGCAGAAGGTGCTCCATGCCCTGCAGGAGCCGTTCAAGCGCGCGAGCGCGCACGACGAGCGCACGGCGCGGCAATAATTTTGCAAAATTTGGCGCAAGATAGAGAAAACTACTTGCAATGAGGCCCTATATGCGGTAAAATACCATAGGTTAAAAACCGATACTTTATGAATTTGAGGAAGTCCGTAGTGATTTCCTCGGGAATATGGAGGAAAAAACTATGGCAACCATTACAGCCGGTGATTTCAGAAACGGCAAGACCTTTGAGATGGACGGCAAGGTCTATCAGGTCGTCGAGTTCCAGCACGTCAAGCCCGGCAAGGGCGCGGCGTTCGTCCGCACCAAGATGCGCAATGTCGAGACCGGCGCGGTCACCGAGACCTCTTTCAACCCCACCGCGAAGTTCGACGAGGCGTTCGTGGAGCGCAAGGACATGGAGTACAGCTACAACGACGGCGATCTTTACTACTTCATGGACCAGGAGACCTACGATATGGTCCCCCTGAACCGCGAGCTGCTCGGCGATGCGTTCCGCTTCGTCAAGGAGAACACCATGTGCAAGGTCCTGTCCGTCAAGGGCCGCGTGTTCGGCATCGAGCCGCCCAACTTCGTTGAGCTGGTCGTTACCAAGTCTGAGCCGGGCGCCAAGGGCGACACCGCCACCAACGTGACCAAGCCCGCCATCGTCGAGACCGGCGCTGAGATCAAGGTCCCCCTGTTCATCAACGAGGGCGACAAGATCCAGATCGACACCCGCACCGGCGAGTACATGGGCCGCGCCAAGTAAAAAAACAAGTCAGCAGGAAACCGTTTGATCTGATCTGAAAGGAGAAGCATTATGGGTATTTCTGAAAAGATCGCTTATCTCAAGGGCCTGATGGAAGGCATGAACGTGGATACGGAGTCCAACGAGGGCAAGCTCTTTGCCGCCGTCGTGGACGTGCTCGATGAGATCGCACTCGAGGTCGAGGACCTGACCGACGAGGTCATGGAGCTCGGCGACGGGCTGGATGTCATCAGCGACGACCTCTCCGACGTGGAGGACATCGTCTACGACGAGTGGGACGATGGCGACGATGACGATGACGAGAAAGACGAGGAAGAGGAGTGCTACGCCACCACCTGCCCCGAGTGCGAGGAGGAGATCTTCTTCGACGACACCATGCTCGAGGACGGCGAGATCATCTGCCCGAACTGCGGCGCGAAGCTGGAGTTCGACCTCTCCGACCTGGCCGACGCCGCGGACGAGGATAAGGACGAGGAGTAAAACCGCAAAACGAAACGCGCAGCCCTTCGGCTGCGCGTTTTTTCTATGCTTTTTTCAGAACGGCCGCTTGGCGACCTCGACGATGGTATCCAGCATCCCCTGAATCTGCGGGGTGAGAACCTTGTTCTTGTGATAGATGACCTGGCGGAACTGCGACATTTTGCAGTCCTCGACGCGCACCGCGGCAAGACTCTTTTCATGGATGCTCTTTTTCACGGTGTAGAGCGGCAGGACGGTCATGTACGCGGGATTCTCATACAGCAGGCGCAGGGCGAGCACATCGTCCTCCAGCTCGAGGAAGGGACGGATCTCCAGACCCTGACGGGCCAGCTCGGTGTCGAACAGGTCGCGGTAGGCGTTCGTGCGGTTCATCAGGATAAAGGGATGGTCGACCAGCTCGGCCAGACGGACGCTCTCGCGCGCGGCGAGCGGGTTATCGCGGTTCGTGACTACCACGACCTCCTCCTCGGCCTCAAAGACCTTGACGAACTGCGGGTCGAGCACCTGAGAATCGAGCGTGTAAATGAGGTCGAGCTCGTTTTTGAGCAGCTTGTCCTTGAGCGAGGCGACCATGTCGGCGTGCAGGCGCATCATCACATGGGGAAAGCGTTGGCGGAAGGCCGGGACAATGTCGGAGAACGACGCGGTCATAAGGGAATTGAGCGTGCCGACCTGCACCATGCCCGTCAGCTCCGTTTCCTCGGAGGCAAAGACCTGCGCGCGGGCGACGGCGCTGACAATATCGCGGGCATAGGAGATGAAGTTCTTGCCGTACTGCGTGATGGAGACGTTCTTCCCGATGCGGTCGAACAGACGCACGCCCAGCTCGCGCTCGAGCTGCTGGATCTGCACGGTGACGGCGGACTGGGAATAGTCCAGCGCCTCGGCAGCCTTGGAGAAGCTGTTGAGCTCGGTGACCTTCAGAAATGTGACAAGATTGCGGATCTCCATGTGCGTGTATCTCCGGTTTCAAAAAATTTAAATGATTCTTCAAATATACTAATAAAAAGGATGAATGTTGTCAAGACCATTCCGAAAAGAAAAAAGGGCTCCTGCCCTTTTTTCTTACTGCTTGGAGGAGAGATAGTAGTCGCTCTCGCCGGGATGGTAGAACGGACAGGCGGGGTAGTCCCCACGCAGGAATTGGGCCATTTCGTCCTCGTCCAGCTCGGCGCCCTGCTCGCAGGTATAGCAGTCGTACTCCTCGTCATAGACGTAGTTCATGCAGTCCTCGCAGCGGCTCTGCTTCGCCATCGCGCGCCCTCCTCAGTCCTTGTACTCGATGTGCAGCAGCTCGTGCGCGCGGTCGGCGAGACCGTTTGCGTACATTGCGTCGATGACCGGGTTGCGCTCGCTGCGCTTGAACATGGCGCTGCGGTCGATCTCGTAGAGCCCCTGCGCGCGCTGGAGCTTTTTCGCCATCAGGGCGTAGGGCTGGCCCGCGCCTCCGACGCAGCCGGTGCGGCAGGACATGACCTCGACGAGGTCCGCCTGCACCTCGCCGCTCCGGATCTGGTCGAGCAGCTTCGCGGCGCTGCCGAGTCCGTGGACGATGGCGGCGCGCACCTTGCGGCCGTTGATCGTGACCTCGGCGAAGCGAACGGCGTCCGTGCCGCGGATGCCGCTGTGCTCGATGGTGCGCAGGGCATTCTTGCTCTTGTCGGGGGTGCAGCAGCGGATGACTGCCTCAGCCACGCCGCCGCTCGTGCCGAAGATCTCCGCCGCGCCGGAGCCCATGCCGTAGGGCAGGTCGGGGGATTCCTTCTCCAGCATCTGGAAGCGGATGCCGGACTCCTTCATCATCTGCACGACCTCCTGCGTGGTGAGCACAAGGTCGACGTAGGGGACGCCGTAGGCGTCGCGGAACTCCTCGCGCCGCGCCTCCATCTTCTTGGCGGTGCAGGGCATGATGGCGATGTGGAAGGTCGTGCGGCCGTCCTCGGCGTCCTTCTTGCGGTAGTTTTCCTTGAGCACGGACGCAAACATCTGCATGGGGGAGCGGGCGGTGGAGAGATTCTTCAGAAATTCGGGCCGCTCGTTTTCCACATACTTCACCCACGCGGGGCAGCAGGAGGTCATCAGCGGCAGGTTCTCGCCGGTTTCGAGCCGGCGCAGGAACTCGGCGGATTCCTCGCGCACGGTGAGGTCCGCGCCGAAGATGGTGTCGTACACCTCGTCCGCGCCCATGATCTTGAGCGCGGTGACGAGCTTATCGAGCACGTTTTCGCCCGCGGGGAGGCCGTAGGCTTCGCCGATGGCGACGCGCACGGCGGGCGCGATCTGAATGACGACTCGCTTTTGCGGGTCCTGCAGGGCTTTCCACGCGGGGCCAATGTCGTTCTTGATGGTGATGGCGCCGGTGGTACACACGGCGGAGCATTGTCCGCAGCTGACGCAGTGCGTCTCGCTCAAGGGCTTATTGTCCGCCGTGGCGATGTGCAGGCCTGGGCCGCGGCCGGCAAAGCGCAGATTGCTGACGCCCTGCACCTCGTGGCAGACGCGCACACAGTCGCCGCAGAGGATGCACTTGTTGAGGTCCATCGTGACGGCGGGGCTGGAGAAGTCCATCTTGACGTGCTCGCGCGTATCGTCGAAGCGGACGTGGTGGATGCCGAAGCGAACCGCCATCTCCTGCAAGCGGCAGGCGCGGTTCTTCTCGCAGGTGGTGCAGTCGCGGCAGTGCGCGGAGAGCAGCAACTCGATGATCATGCGGCGGTACTTGAGCAGCCGCGCCGTGTTGGTGCGGATGTGCAGCTCGTTTTTCGGCGGCATGGTGCAGGCCGCGTCGATCTTTCCGGTGCCCTCCTCCTCGACCATGCACATACGGCACGCGCCGTAAACGGACAGATCGGAATGGAAGCAGAAGTTGGGGATCTCAACGCCGGCCTTACGGCAGACCTCGAGCACGTTGGGTTCGTTGTCATATTCCACGCGGATGTTGTCCACGTACATAACGCCCTTAGACATCGAGCTCCACCTCCTTGATCGCGTCGAAGGGGCAAGCCTCGATGCAGGTATAGCATTTCACGCACTTTTCCGGGTCGATCGAAAACGGCGAGCGGACGACGCCGGTGATGGCGTTCGCGTGGCAGTTGCGCGCGCACTTGCTGCACCCGCGGCAGATGGCGGGGTCCACGACCAGACAGATGCGGTTGTAGGGCAGATCGCCTGGCTGGATGGGATAGCGGTGGTCGCTTTCGCACAGCGCGCAGCGACCGGCCAGATGGCCGCGAAACTCCTCGGGGAAGTATTTCACGGCGCTTTGCAGCGTCGAGAACGAGCCGCGCCCGAGGTTGCAGAAGGCGGTGACGGAGATCATCTCGCCGAGGTCCATGAGCAGGGAGAAGTCCTCCTCGCTCAGCCGGTAATTGCGCAGCGCCCACAAAAGCTCGTTCATGCGCTTGGTGCCCTCACGGCAGGAAACGCACTTGCCGCAGAACTCCGTCTGCGTATACTGCATGAAGCGGCAGGCGACGTCCACCATGCAGCGGTCCTCGTCGAGGACGGTGATGACGCTGTCGCCGCGGCGGATGCCGTAGGGCTTGAGCTGCTGAAAATGCAGCGGCAGGTCAAGCTGCTCGGCGGACAGAAGTCCGCCGCTGGGGCCGCCGATCTGCACGGCCTTGCACCTTTTTCCGTTCACCATGCCGCCGCCGAGCTGCTCCACGACCTCGCGCAGCGTGGTCGATTCCTCGGGGATGTCCACATGACCGGGGCGGTTGATGTCGCCCTTGAGCATAAAAATTCTTGCCATTCGATCCACTCACTTTTTCTTGCGTTTGCGTATAATACACAACAATATAACACTCTATCACTATACGGAAAAAATGTAAAGAGAAGCATTCATAAATAATCTGAATAGGTCGAAAACCGTGACGAAAAAGGCATAAAGACCGACCGGAGAAGCGTCCTGCAAAGCTCTTAGCGCCGTGCAGGAGCCGGCGCGGCAGGCCAAAAGACAAAGAAAGCGGGGGACGCGCAGCGTCCCCCACTTTTCAGATCAGCTCCGTTTCCTCGTCGTCCAGCAGCTGCATCACCGATACCTCGTAGGCGGTGCGCTCCTCGCTGCCCGCGTCGGTCTGCTTGATGTAGGTGCGGCTCTGCACGCGGCCCTCAAGCGTCAGGCGGTCGCCCACCTGCATTTCTGCGATCTTGGCGGCGACCTTTCCCCACGCGATGCAGGGCAGATAGTCCGCGCGCCCGTAGCGGCGGTTGACCGCCAGGATCATATCGCAGATGCTGCGCCCCAGCGGCGTGCGTCGCAGCGTCGGCTGCTTGCACAGCACGCCCGAGAGCAGGATGCGGTTGAAGTGTCCGCCGTCGCACGGCTCGATGGACTGGGCAAAGGGGGAGATGACCAGACGGCTGCCGTGCCCGCTGCGGTTGTTGAACGAGCGGAGCTGTCCGGTCACGCGCAGGGGCGTGCCCTCTGCAATGTCGATGCCCTCCAGCAGAGCGGAGGGGGCAAGGATGAGCGGCAGGTCGCTCTGCCCGGACAGACGCTCCACGCGCAGCGGAAAGCGGTAGAAGCTCTCGCCGTGATTCTCATGCGAAAAGGAGGGAGCCGCGCCGGCTGTGCCCCAAAGCTCCACATAGTTCTGACTTTTTTCCATAGCGTACACCTCAAAGTATGTTGTTGGTGCAGTCTATGAAAAAGAGCGCGCGAGTATGACAAAAGGGAAGCCCCTGCGGGCTTCCCTTTGCTGCGATTGGAGAGAGGAGCTTACATCTTGGAGATGATGTCCACGATCTCCGCGCCGATGCGCTTCTGAGCCTCGACGGTGGCGGCGCCGATGTGCGGCGTGCAGGAGACCATCGGGTGAGAGTAGAGAGCCTTGTTGGTGGCGGGCTCGTCGGCGTACACGTCCAGACCGGCGGCGCGGACCTTGCCGCTCTCCAGACCGGCGAGCAGGGCGGCCTCGTCGACGTTGGTGCCGCGGGAGGTGTTGATGATGACGACGCCGTCCTTCATCTTGGCGATGCGCTCGGCATTGATGAGCGCGCCGCCGTCGACCGCGGGAGCGTGGACGGAGATGAAGTCAGCCTTCGCCAGCAGCTCGTCCATCTCAACGTAGGGGATGCCAAGCTGCTCCTCGATGCCAGGGATGTGGAAAATATCGAAAGCGATGACGTTCATGCCGATGGCCTTGGCCATCACGCCGAGCTTCTGGCCGATGCGGCCGAAGCCGACGACGCCGAGGGTCTTGCCGCACAGCTCGATGCCCTTGCCGTAGGCCTTCTTTTCCCACTGGTCGTTGCGCATGGTGTAGCCGGCGTGGGAGATGTAGCGTGCGCAGGAGAACATGTGCGCCATCGCCAGCTCGGCGACGGACTCGGAGGAAGCGCGCGGGGTGTTCTTCACGTCGATGCCGGCGGCCTTGGCGTAATCGACGTCAATGTTGTCAACGCCCACGCCGCCGCGGATGATGAGCTTGAGCTGGCTGCCCTTGGCCTCGTCGATCTGTGCCGCGCGGACCTTGGTCTTGGAGCGGACGACGACCACGTCGAAGTCACGCAAGGCCTTGCCCAGCTCGGCGGGCTCGTAGAACTGCTCGACGACCTCGTGACCCTGAGCCTTCAGCTCGGCCATCGCGGTCTTATCCATACCGTCAGTAACAAGAATACGCATGATAACTTTCTCCTTGTAATTTTTTTAAAATGGTTTTACTTGTGCTCGGCCTCGAACTTCTTGAGGAAGTCGACCAGCGCCTGCGCGCCCTCGATGGGCATGGCGTTGTAAACGCTCGCGCGCAGACCGCCGACGGACTTGTGACCCTTGAGGTTATCGTAGCCCGCAGCCTTGGTGGCGGCGACGACTTCGGCATCCAGCTCGGCGGAGTCGGTGACGAAGGGGATGTTCATGAGAGAGCGGAACTCCGGCTCGACCGTGCCGTGGAACATCTTGGAGGAATCCAGGAAGTCGTAGATGACCTTGGCCTTGGCGATGTTGCGCTTGTGCATCTCCTCAAGACCGCCGATGCTCTTGAGATACTTGAAGACCTTGCCGCAGCAGTAGATCGCCCAGCAGTTGGGGGTGTTGTACATGGAGCCGTTCTTGGCGTGGGTGTCATAGCGCATATAGATGGGCATCTTGGGGTCGAGATCCTCGCGGATGAGGTCCTCGCGGATGATGACGATGACCATGCCGGCAGGGCCGACATTCTTCTGCACGCCCGCGTAGATCATGCCGTAGTCGCTGACGTTGCAGGGCTGGGAGAGGAACATGGAGCTCTGGTCGGAGACGAGGATGTGGCCCTTGGTGTTGGGCAGCTTCTGCCAGGTCACGCCGTGGATGGTCTCGTTCTCGCAGATGTAAACGTAGTCGGCATCGTCGGGAATGTCGAGATCGGAGCAGTCGGGAATGTAGCTGTAGTTCTTATCCTTGGAGGAAGCGGCAACGATGACCTCGCCGTACTTCTTGGCTTCCTTGATGGCCTTGCTGGACCATGCGCCGGTGTCGATGTAGACGGCCTTGCCGTTCTTCATCAGGTTCCAGGGAACCGCCGCGAACTGGAGGGTGGCGCCGCCCTGAATGAAGAGGACCTTATAGTTGTCGGGGATCCCCATCAGGTCGCGCAGGTCGGCGTCGGCCTCGTCGATGATCTGCTGGAAGACCTTGGAGCGGTGGGACATCTCCATGACGCACATGCCGCTGCCGCGGTAGTTCATCATCTCGTCACGGATCTCCTCCAGCACGGGCTCGGGCATCATGGCGGGACCGGCGGAGAAGTTGTAGGTGCGATTGTACTTCATTGTTGTTTCCTCCTGATCGTTGTTATTTTAAGGTAAAATGACGGTTTTTGCCTGATTTGACAAGTACAGTATAGTACAGCTTATTTGGATAATCAATAGAAAAAAAGAAATGACCTAAATGATTTTTTGTCAACGAAACAAAAAGTAAGATTTTTGCGCTTCGGCTTGAAAAAGCAAAGCGGGGCGGCGGTCTTAAAAAAGATGTAAGAAAGTCGTAAAAAGAAAAACATTGCATATTGCGTTAAGAACGTATAAAATATTCGCAAAGAACCGTGAAAGAAGGTATTGCCATGCGTCCGGACGGAACCCGAGTCAAGAATGCCAGCGCCATCGTTTCGGCGCTTCCCTATATCATGCCGCGCCGTTATGACGCGCACGACTACATCACCGAGTACGCCGAGATGGAGCCGATGCGCCGCTACATTCAGAGCAAGCGGCGGGAGGGCGTGCGCATCTCCTACATGGCGCTGATCCTCGCCGCCTACTTCAAGGCGTATCAGCAGAACCCGAAGATCAACCGCTTCATCATGAACTCGAAGATCTACCAGCGCAACCATTTCTGTGTCAGCTTCGTCATTCTCAAGACGCGCGCCGACGGCACGCCCGACGAGACGAGCGTGAAGATCTTCTTTGAGGACGGGGACGACGTCATTTCCATCAACCGCAAGATCGAGGACGCGGTCGCGCTCAACCAGAAAAAGGAGCATAACAACAACACCGACCGCTTTGCGAACTTCATGTTCTCGCTGTCGGTGCTGCCGACGCTCTTGGTCGGCCTCGTCAAGCTCCTCGACCGCCTGGGCCTGCTGCCGCGCTTCGTCATTGACCTCAGCCCGTTCCATACGAGCCTCTTCATCACGAACCTCGCCAGCATCAACACGGAGGCCATCTACCACCACTGCTACGAGTTCGGCACGACGGGCGTGTTCGTCTGCATGGGCAAGCCCGTCCCCAACTTCCTCACCGGCGAATACAACAAGAAGATCATGCCGCTCGGCATCGTGATGGACGAGCGCATCTGCACGGGCCACGAGTACGCGCTCTTCTGGCAGACGCTCCGCCGCTATCTCAAGCACCCCGAGCTGACGGAGAACGGCGCGGAGGAGCGTGCGGAGATGCCGGAGGCGGTCGAGGCGTAAGGGGCAACCGCGCGTTGCTTGCTTTTCCGACGGAAAGAGGGTATGCTGTCCGACATGGAGGTGATCGCATGGAAACCAAAAATGTGATCTACGAGCTGCGCACGGGAAAGGGCATGTCGCAGGATGAGCTTGCCGAGAAGCTGTTTGTGACGCGGCAGGCGGTCTCGCGCTGGGAAAACGGCGAGACGGTGCCGAACACGGAGACGCTCAAGCTGCTCTCGAAGCTCTTCGACGTGTCGATCAACACGCTTTTGGGCTCGCCGCGGCAGCTGGTCTGCCAGTGCTGCGGGATGCCGCTCGAGGAGGCGTCGCTCAGCCGTGAGCCGGACGGAGCCATCAACGAGGACTACTGTAAATGGTGCTACGCCGACGGCAAATTTGCCTATACGAACATGGACAAGCTCATCGACTTCTGCGCGGAGCACATGGCGAGCGATCAATGGCCTGCCGGGCAGGTGCGCGCGTATCTGGCGAGACTCCTGCCGACGCTCAAGCATTGGCAGGCGGCGGAATAAGAACCGGTAAAAAAGCGAGCCGTACGGCTCGCTTTTTCATATCTCCCGCGGGAAGTCCTTGCAGGGCTTGAGCGCGGCCTTGGCCGGCTCGCTGAGCCGATGGCCCGTATAGTCGAAGCGCGAGCCGTGACAGGGGCAGTCCCACGATTTTTCGTCGTCGTTCCACGTCAGCTCGCAGCCGCGGTGCGGGCAGCGGATGTCCACCGCGAACAGCGTGCCGTCCGTGTGGCGGTAGACGCCGTATTTTTTGCCCTGCCAGGCGACGATACCGCCATGTCCGCGGGCAATGTCCGCCGCCGCGGTCTGCGCGGGCACGAACAGCCGCCGTCCGATGCCGCGCACGGCGTAGCCCGCGCCCTCCCAGAAGGCGGAGATGGATGCGGAGGGGAAGAAACGCTGGGGCGAGAAAATGTCGGCGTAGGGATAGTCCTCACCGGTGAGACGGGCGGTGAGCAGCGTGGCAGCGACCATACTGCCGGTCATGCCCCACTTGCCGAAGCCGGTGGCAACGTGCAGGAACGGCGCGGACGAGGAGTAGGGACCAATGTACGGCACGCCGTCGAGCGTCATGCAGTCCTGCGAGGACCAGGCGAACGCCTCCTGCGCCGCGGGAAAGAGCCGCTGCGCCTGCGCGCGCAGACGGTCGTAGCTGTCGCCGAGGTTTTCGCCGCAGCGGTGCCCGCCTCCGCCGAGGAGCAGATAGCGCCCGCTGCGCCGCAGGCTCCAGCCCTCCTCACCCGCGTCGAGCCACATCCCGGGGAGCGGCGGCGCGCCAGTCAGCGCAAGGAGATACGAGCGCTCCTGCCGCAGCCGCAGGTCGTAGAGCCCGAAGCGCTCGAGCATGGGGAAGTGCGTGGCGACAACGATCTGCTCCGCCGTGACCGTGCCGCCGTCGCAGCGGACGCGGTGGCCGCGGATGTCGCGCACGGGGGAGTGCTCGTAGACCGTCAGCTCCGGCAGCAGCGCCGCGAGGAACGGCAGCGGCGAGAGCTGCGCCTGCCGCTCGAAGCAGAGCGCCTCGCGCACCGGAAAGGGCAGTCCCTCGGGCTTCACCAGCCGCGCGGGCGCGCCGAGGGACAGGGCATATTCCAGCTCGCGCGTAAGGGAGGGGCCGTCCGGCGCGGCATAGATGAAGGAGCTCTCGTCCGAGAAGCCGCAGTCGATGCGCTTCTGCCGCACGAGCGCGCGGAACTGCCGCACGGCGCAGAGATTGGCCCGCAGGTACTGCTGGGCCAGATGGAAGCCGAAGTCATGCACCAGCCGCTCGCAGAACAGGCCGTGCTGCGCGGTGATCTTCGCCGTCGTGTGCGCGGTCACGCCCGAGGCGAGGCGGCTGCCCTCCAGCAGCACGACGCGCAGGCCCCGCGTGTGCAGGGCGTAGGCGGTCAGGATGCCGGCCATGCCGCCGCCGACCACGGCGGCGTCGGCGTGCAGGTCCTCCCGCAGCGGCGGATAGGCGGGGAGCGTATCGCGGCTGTTCCAAAGCGTTTGCATAGGCGTGCCTCCGAAGCGGTTTTTGTTATTGTCTGCCGCCGCGCCGTTTCCTATTCCTGCCGGAATTGGGAAATAGTTGGGCTTGCAAAAATAGTTACAAAATGTAACCATTAGGGGGCAGAGGGAGCAAATCCCTCGAAAAGCACGAAAAGGAGAATGTACCATGAAAAAACTGCTTTCCCTGTCGCTGGCGCTGCTGGCAGCCGCGGCCATGACCGTCCCGACACTCGCCGCGTCCCACACCGTGCAGCGCGGCGACACGATGTGGAAGCTCGCCGTGCAGTATCAGGTCGGCACGAGCGAGATCATCGACGCGAATCCGCAGGTCGTAAATCCGAATCTCATCTACCCCGGCGACGTGCTGGACATCCCCGAGACGGATGCCTCCGTCCGCGCCTGCGAGCAGGAGGTCGTCCGCCTTGTGAACGCCGAGCGCGCGAAGCACGGCCTTGCCGCGCTGACGGAGGACTGGGAGCTTTCCCGCGTCGCGCGCTACAAGTCACAGGATATGCACGATAACCGCTACTTCGCGCACAACAGCCCGACCTACGGCACGCCCTTCCGGATGCTCCGCGCCTTCGGCCTCAGCTATCGCACGGCGGGTGAGAACATCGCCATGGGCTACGCCGCGCCCGCCGCGGTCGTCGCGGGCTGGATGAACAGCGAGGGCCACCGCGCCAACATCCTCAGCAGCGCCTACACGAAGATCGGCGTCGGCTACGTCGCCGACGGACATTACTGGACGCAGCAGTTCATCGGCTGAGACGATGAATTTCATCGGATAAAACGATGAGCTTTTTCACCGCTTGACTTTTCCGCCGACTCGTGTAAAATCACCTTGTTCAGACGATGTGAAATTGCCGTAAAGAAATGGGACGGAAAGGGAAATGGGTGATGGAGAAGCTGCAGGGGTTTACCGACCATGTGATGCTTTATGTGAAAACGCTGGTCAAATGGCTGCTGGCCGCTGCGCTCATCGGCACGGTCGGCGGCGCGGTCGGCTCGCTCTTTCACCTCGGCGTGGAGTACGCCACCGAGCTGCGGACGGAGGTCCCTGCGCTGCTTTATGCGCTGCCGCTCACGGGCGTGCTGATCGTCGCGCTCTACCGCTTCCTGCGCACGCAGGGCGTGGGCACCAACGCGGTGCTCGACGCGGTGCATCAGGGCCGCGAGCTGCCGATCCTGCTCATTCCCGCCATCTTCCTCGCCACGCTCCTCACGCATCTGGCGGGCGGCAGCGCGGGACGTGAGGGCGCGGCGCTGCAGATCGGCGGCGACCTCGGCAAGCACTTCGGCAAGATGCTGCGCATGGACGATAAGGACTGCCGCCTGGCGACGCTGTGCGGCATGAGCGCGCTGTTCTCCGCGCTGTTCGGCACGCCGCTCGCGGCGGTATTCTTCGCGCTCGAGGTCGTGAGCATCGGTGTGTTGTACTATTCCGGCCTCATTCCCTGCATCACCTCGTCGCTGGTGGCCTACGCCGTATCGCTGCGCTTCGGCATCGAGCCGATGCGCTTCGCCGTTGCCGCACCGGAGACCGGCGCGCTCACGCTGGCGCGCGCGGCGGCGCTGGCGCTCGGCTGCGCGCTGGTGAGCATCCTCTTCTGTGAGGCGCTCCACCGCACGGAGCATCTGGCGGAGCGGCTGGTCAAAAACGATTATCTGCGCGCCTTCCTCGGCGGCTGCCTTGTGATCGCGCTGACGCTGCTCGCCGGCTGCCGCGACTACAACGGCGCGGGCGGCCATGTCATCGCCGCCGCGCTCGGCGGCACAGCGAAGCCGGAGGCGTTCCTGCTCAAGATCGTCTTTACCGCCGTTACGCTCGGCTGCGGCTTCAAGGGCGGCGAGATCGTGCCCACGCTCTTTGTCGGCTCGACCTTCGGCTGCGCGGCGGGAGCGCTGCTCGGCCTGCCCGCGGGCTTTGCCGCGGCGCTCGGCATCACGGGTCTTTTCTGCGGCATGACGAACTGCCCCATCACCTCGCTGCTCATCAGCGTTGAGCTGTTCAGCGCGGACGGACTGCTGTGCTACGCAGTCGTGTGTGCGGTGAGCTATGTCTGCTCGGGCTACCGGGGACTGTACTCCAGCCAGACCATCCTCTACTCCAAGCTGCGCGCGGAATTCATCAACGTCCACACGAAGTGAATAAAACGACACCTCCCGCGGCAAACTGCAAAAAATGCCGCGGGAGGATTTTTATGGATAATGTTCAGCCGATGGACGGGCTTGATTTTCTGAGTCTCGCCGTCACAGCGGTCGTTTCGTATCTGGTTCTGTTTTTGCTCACAAAGCTGGTAGGCAACAAGCAGATCTCGCAGATGACAATGTTCGACTACATCTCCGGCATCTCGGTCGGCTCCATTGCCGCCGAGATGGCGACCGAGCCGGAGTCGCCGCTGCGCCCGCTCACCGGCATGGTGGTCTACGGGCTTCTGGCCTGGGGCGTCGCGCTGTGGACGAACAAGTCTCTCGCCGCGCGGCGGGCCTTTACGGGCAAGCCGCTCATCCTCTACGACGGAGGAACGCTCTACCGCGAGCACCTCAAGCGCGCGAAGCTCGACCTGAGTGAGTTCCTTACGCTCTGCCGCGCGGGCGGCTGGTTTGACCTCTCCCAGCTCGAGACGGTCGTCTTTGAGCACAACGGCAACCTGAGCTTTCTGCCCAGGGAGGCCTACCGCGCCGCGCAGCCGACCGATCTCTCGCTCTCGCCAAAGCAGAGCGTGCTCATGACGCCGGTCATTATGGACGGCGAGGTGCTGCCGGAGAATCTGCGGTCCGTCGGCAAGGACGAGGTCTGGCTCACGCGGAAGCTGCGCGAGCAGGGCTATTCCGCCTTCGGGGAGGTCTTCCTTGCCCTCTGCGACGGAAGCGGCGAGGCCCCGCAGCTTTATCCGATCGAGACGAAAAAAACGCCGAGGGAAGACGGCAAATAACGAACAGGCGGCGCTCCCGAGAGGAGCGCCGTCTGGCTTAGTGCTGGTATTCAAATTCGAGGTTGTAGAGGCTGACGATGTCGCCGTCCTGAATGCCCATCTCCTCAAGGCGGGCAAAGAGGCCGCTCTCGCGCAGCATCTTGTCGAAATACATCCGGCTCTCGTAGTCGGAGAAGTTGACGTTCGCCATCAGTCGCTCGAGCCACGGGCCTTCGACGATGTAGGTGTTGTCGTCCACCGTGATGTTGAGCGGGGCGGAGGTGTCGAGCTTCGGCGGGCGCGGGACGTACTCCGGCTCGTAGACCGTGACCGGCGGGAGCGTGGAGAGCTTTTCGGCGATCTTCAGCACCAGCTCGCGCGTGCCGGTGTGGGATGCGGCGGAAAGGGCGAAGAGGGGATAGCCCGCCTCCTCGACGTGCGCGCGCAGCTTTTCGAGCAGCGTTTCGTCCTCCATAATGTCGGTCTTGTTCGCGACCACGATCTGCGGGCGCGTCGCCAGCTCGGGGGAATACTGCGCCAGCTCGGCGTTGATGGCGTCGAAGTCCGCGACCGGGTCGCGCCCCTCGCTGCCCGAGACATCGACCACATGAACGAGCAGGCGGCAGCGGTCGATGTGGCGCAGGAAGTCGTGGCCGAGGCCCGCACCGTCCGCCGCGCCCTCGATGATGCCGGGAATGTCCGCCATCACGAAGCTCACGCCCTCGTCGACATACACGACGCCGAGGTTGGGGTAGAGCGTGGTGAAGTGGTAGTTGGCGATCTTCGGCCGCGCCTTGGAAACGACCGAGAGCAGCGTCGATTTGCCGACGTTGGGGAAGCCGATGAGGCCCACGTCCGCGAGCAGCTTGAGCTCTAAAATGACGTCGTGGCTCTCGCCGGGCAGGCCCGCCTTGGCAAAGCGCGGCACCTGACGGGTGGGCGTGGCGAAGTGGCAGTTGCCCCAGCCGCCCTTGCCGCCGCGGCAGAGGACGTAAGGCTCGGACGAGGACATATCCTTGATGATCTCGTTCGTCTCCGCGTCGCGCACGAGCGTGCCGCGCGGCACGCGGATGGTGAGCGGCTTGCCGCTCTTGCCGAACTTGCGGCTGCCCTGACCGTCCATGCCGTTCTCGGCGGTGTATTTGCGCTTGTAGCGGAAGTCCATCAGCGTGGAGAGGTTGTCGTTCACGCGCAGGACGATATTGCCGCCCTCGCCGCCGTCGGGACCGCCGGCGGCGATGTATTTCTCGCGGTGGAACGCGACCGCGCCGTTGCCGCCCTTGCCGGCGGAAACGGAGATGCGCGCCTTATCAATGAATTCCGTTGCCATATCGAAAAACCTCCTTCGGGGGTATTGTTCTCTAACTTTACTATTTTACCCGCTTTTGCGTGCTCCGTCAAGGAAAAGCACAAAAAAGGAAGCGCAAGCCGTCGGCTTGCGCTTCCCTTTTCAAACCACTCAATTACTCAGCGGGATACACGCAAGCCTGCTTGCGATCCTTGCCGAGCTTTTCGAAGCGGAGCACGCCGTCCGCCTTGGCGAACAGGGTGTCGTCGCTGCCGATACCGACGTTGACGCCGGGATGGATGTGGGTGCCGCGCTGGCGAACAAGAATGTTGCCCGCGAGAACGAACTGACCGTCGGCGCGCTTGGGACCAAGGCGCTTGGACTTGGAGTCGCGGCCGTTCTTGGTCGAGCCCATACCTTTTTTATGAGCGAAGAACTGAAGACCAATGTTCATCATAATTCGTAGTCCATCCTTTCTGTAGAATGATGCGTGGGGGGGAGAGGAGGCTCACGCCTCCATTACTTCGATGTTTTCGGGGTATTCGTCGTGCAGCTCCGTGAAATAGAGCATCAAGCCGGCCAAAAGAGACTGGCAGGTGCTCTCCGCCGCGGCGCTCAGACCGCCGGGGAGACGGAACTCGATGGAACCCGATCTTTCATGGACCTTGACGGAGGCCGCGAGACCCAGCACGTCGTTCACGGTCGCGTCCACGAGACGCACGGCGCTCGTGATGGCGGCGCAGACGATGTCGGAGCCTGCCTCGGCATAGCCGCTGTGGCCCTTCGCGTCGAAGCCGATGATACGCTTTCCCTCGGTGAGGAAGGTAACGGTCGTCATGGCTCAGAAGCTGATCTTGCCGATCTCAACCTTGGTATAAGGCTGACGATGACCCTGGCGTTTACGGTAGCCCTTCTTGGGGTTGTACTTGAAGATACGGATCTTCTTGCCCTTGCCGTTCTTGACGACCTTGGCGTCAACCTTCGCGCCCTCCACCACGGGAGTGCCGAACTTGGTGTTCTCGCCGTCCACGATGGCCAGAACGGTGTCGAAGGTAACGGCCTCGCCGGCCTCGACGTCCAGCTTCTCGATGAACAGAGTGTCGCCCTCGCTGACATTGTACTGCTTACCGCCGGTAACGATGATCGCTTGCATGTGTGCACCTCACTTTCCTTTATTACGGACTCGCTGTCGGGGGTGATCGGACGAGCCGATGCTTTATACCCATTCAAAGCGGCTCACCGATTATAACAGGGAAAAACGGGAAAGTCAAGCGTTATTTGCCTGACTTTCCCACCAAATTTCACTTATTTTATAGGATCTTGAAAAGAATAAAGCCGACCGTGTTGATGGCAAGGTTTGCAAAGATATGAACTGCCCAAGAGGGGAAGATCGTCCCAGACCCTGCGTCGAGAAGATCAAAAAGTACGCCGCCCGCGGCAAGCCCCGCGAGTGCGAGAAGAAAAAGAGGCGGAGAAAACCACCCGAGCATCATCGCCGTGTGGTAGAGCGCAAAGCTCAGCGCGCTGAAAAGGCAGGCAAAGCGCTCGCCCGCGTACCTGCGCAGGACGAGGAAGGCAAAGCCGCGGAAGAAGAATTCCTCCAGAAGCGAATTGACGAAGGAGACATAGAGCGATACCCATAGAAAATTCTCCGCCGTAACGCCGGCATTCTTATCGAGAAGCGCGGTGACGGCGGAAAAATCGAAGATGCCGCGCAGCGCAAAATAAGCGCCGAGAATGAGCGCGAATACGCCGAGCCCAAGAGCGAGCGCACGCAGCAGCGCGCGCCGCTGTATGCGGAAAAGCGCACGGTGACCATCCCTGCCCGCAGTATATTCGTAGAGCAGGGGAGCGAGCAGAAAGAGCGTGAGCTTAACGGCGGACTTGACTGCGTAGGGGGGACGGAGCACGCCGTCAACGACCGTCATTGCCGCGCAGCCGAGCAGTACGAGCGCGCAGACGGCAAGCGCATTTTTCCTTTTAACAGAGATCATTGGTCCGTCTCAGCCCTCCGCTCTCATGCTGTAGAGCGCCGCGCCGATGGCGGTGGCGAAGGTGGCGTTCTCGGGGATGATGTACTCCACGCCGTAGAGCTGTGTGAAGAGCTCAAAGGTCTCGTGCGCGGGCGGGAGCATCGTGAGCGCGCCGGTGAGCACGACCGTGTTCGTGCCGCAGGTGCGGCAGGCGAGCACAGACATCGTGCCGATGGCCTGCAGGACAAGATTCACGAGACCGCGCATCTTGTCGGCGCTCGTGGCGTCCTCGGCGAGCTTGGCGAAGTTCGCCGCCGTCGCCTCCGGCGGCAGCGCGCCGACCTTGCCCTTGGACATATCGCCGATGGTGAGGTCGATCTGGGAGAGGTCGCCGTCCTGACAGAGCTTGCGGATAAGCGCGTACTGGTGCACGCCCGTGATGAGCTCGCTGAGGCCCGAGAGCGTACCGCCGCCGATGCCGCTGCCGATGATGTGGCGGATCTCGCCGCCCTTTTCCGCCCAAAGCAGCGAGGTGCCGGTGCCCATGCTCACCACGACCGCCCGCTCCTTCCGGCTCAGCGCCAGACCGCCCACGCCGACGGAGGGGAACTCCTCGACCTTGACCGTGCGCACGCCGTAAATGTCGCCGTCCACATACGAGGCGCCCACGCCGGTGAGCGCGATGTGGCCGATGTCCGTGAGCTTCAGGCTGTGCGTGGCGAGGAAGTTGCCGAGCGCACCGTAGAGAGAGGTGAGCGGGTCCTCCGCCTTCACGCGCAGCATATCAATGACTGTGCCGTTCTCGTGCAGCCCCACGATCTTCGTGCTGCTGCCGCCGATGTCAATGCCCAGAATAACGCCCATTTTGCGCTCCTCCGATGAAGTTAATTCATGCATATCATAGGAGACTTGCAGGGCAAAGTCAAGCAAAAGCCTTGAAAAGCCTTGCTTTATCCGTAAAAGCGGGCTATAATGAGGGCATCATAAGGCCGTGGTGAGCGTACCGCGGCCGAATTTATATGAGGTGTTCCATGAAAACGGAAGAAAAACTGAACATGACCATGCTCTGCGATTTCTACGAGCTGACCATGGGCAACGGCTATTTCCAAACCGGCTTCAAAGATCGCATCACCTATTTTGACGTTTATTTCCGCTCGGTACCGGACGGCGGCGGTTTTGCCATCGCGGCGGGCCTCGAGCAGCTCATCGAATACATCGAGGATCTGCACTTTGACGAGCAGGACATTGCGTACCTGCGCGGCAAGGGCATTTTCTGCGAGGAATTTCTGGAATATCTGCGCACCTTCCGCTTCACCGGCGATATTTACGCCGTACCGGAGGGGACGCCCGTGTTCCCGAAGGAGCCGATGGTCATTGTGCGCGCGCCCGCCATCGAGGCGCAGCTCGTCGAGACCTTCGCGCTGCTGACCGTCAATCACCAGAGCCTGATCGCCACGAAGGCCAACCGCATCGCCCGCGCGGCCAAGGGCCGCGGCGTGATGGAATTCGGCTCCCGCCGCGCGCAGGGCACCGCCGCCGCCATCGTCGGCGCACGCGCCGCCTACATCGGCGGCTGCATCGGCACGGCCTGTACCATCACGGACGAGCTCTACGGCGTGCCCGCGCTCGGCACGATGGCCCACGCCTGGGTGCAGATGTTCGACACCGAGTACGACGCCTTCAAGACCTACTGCGAGCTTTATCCCGGCAACGCCATCATGCTGGTGGACACCTACGACACGCTCCACTCCGGCATCCCCAACGCCATCCGCGCCTTTGACGAGGTGCTGCGCCCGAAGGGCATCACCAAGTGCGGCATCCGCCTCGACAGCGGCGACATCGCCTACCTTTCCCGCAAGGCGCGCGAAATGCTCGACGAGGCCGGCTGGGAGACGGCGACCATCACCGTTTCCAACTCGCTCGACGAGTACATCATCCGCGATATGTGGATGCAGGACGCGAAGATCGATTCGTTCGGCGTCGGCGAGCGGCTCATCACCGCGCGCAGCGAGCCGGTGTTCGGCTGTGTCTACAAGCTCGTCGCCGTAGAGGATAAGGACGGCAATGTAGTCCCCAAGATCAAGATCAGCGAGAACGTCGGCAAGATCACCACGCCGCACTTCAAGAAGCTCTACCGCTTCTACGGCCGCGACACGGGCAAGGCCATCGCCGACTACCTGTGCGTTTACGACGAAACGGTGGACGACAGCGACAAAATGACCATCTTCGACCCCGAGGCGACCTGGAAGCGCAAGGAGGTCTATCACTTCGAGGCACGCGAGCTGCTCGTGCCGATCTTCAAAAACGGCGAGCTGGTTTACAAGCAGCCTTCGCTCGAGGAGATCCGCGCCTACTGCGCCGCGCAGGTCGATACGCTCTGGGACGAGGTCAAGCGCTTCGACAACCCCCACCGCTACTATGTGGACTTGAGCCAAAAGCTCTATGACATCAAGCAGGAGCTGCTGACGAAGAACGGCAGCCATTAAAGAGACCGACGAGAGGGAAGGAGAGGACGGATGAAAAAGCCGCGGTTACAGCAAAGGGGAGAGCGCCGCATCGCTGCGGCCCTGCGCATCGCGCTGGCGGCGGCGCTGCTGGCGGTGCAGGTCCTGTTCGTGGTGCTCACAACGCGCTACCTCAAGGATCACTTTGCGCTCATCTACGGCGCGCTGGAGGGCATCGCCCTGATCACGGCTTTGTATATCTACAATAAGCCGGGCGACCTTTCCTACCGTGTGGCGTGGATCATTCCCATCCTCTTTGTGCCGGTGGTCGGCCTGATCCTCTACCTTCTCTGGGGCGGCGACACGCAGCGCAAGCGCTTACAGCGTCAGACGGCGCCGAAGCTTCCGCCGGAGGAGCCGGAGAGTCTGCGAAACCGCAGCGCGCTCAACGCGGACCGTCTGCAGCGCGCGCTGCCCGGCTGGTCGCGTGTATCTCAGTATCTGAGCAGCCGCGGCTTTTATCTCTATCAGAACACGAAGGCGGTCTATCTTCCCGAGGGGGCGCTGCTGCTGGAGGATATTCTCGGTCGCATCAAAGCGGCGGAGCGCTTCATCTTCATGGAGTATTTTATCCTCGCCGAGGGAAAGCTCTGGGACCGCATGAGCGCGGCCCTTTGTGAGCGCGCCCGCAGCGGCGTGGAGGTCAAGATCATCTTCGACGACTTCGGCAACATCAAGCGTTTCAGCGCGGAGAGCCTGCAGACGCTGCGCGACGCGGGCGTGGAGGTCATCGTCTTCAACCCCGTGCACGAGTATGTCAACCGCCTCTATTTCAATTACCGCGACCACCGCAAGATCACGGTCATCGACGGCGAGACCGCCTACACCGGCGGCGTGAACATCGCCGACGAGTACGCGAACCTCATTGACCGCTTCGGATACTGGAAGGACAGCGGCATCCGCCTGGAGGGCGAGGGCGTCTGGGGCCTGACCGCGGCGTTCCTCAATATGTGGAGCTTTCTCGGCGGCGAGCTGCACGAGGAGCGGGACTACTACCGGCCTCACACCTCGCCGGCATCGGACGGCTTCTGCCAGCCGTTTCTCGACGGTCCGCAGAATAATCCCGACAACCCCGCCGAGGATACCTTTTTGCAGCTCATCGGCAGCGCGCGCCGCTTCCTTTATATCACGACGCCGTATTTTATCCCCGACGAGAATATCATGCGCGCGCTGTGCATCGCCGGCGACGGCGGGGTGGACGTCCGGCTGATGCTGCCCGGTACGCCGGATCACTGGTACGCCGACGCGGTGGCGGACTCCTACATCGGGGAACTGCTTGAGCACCATGTAAAGGTGTACCGCTATACACCTGGCTTTTTGCACGCCAAAAGCATCATGGTCGACCGCGAGGCGGCCTTTGTCGGCTCAGTCAACTTCGACTATCGCAGCTTTGAGCTGCACTACGAGTGCGGCGTCATGCTCTACGGCGCGAGCGCCATCGAGAGCCTGCTGGAGGACATGGACGGCATTCTGGATAAAAGCCATGCCGTCACGCCCGAGGAGTGGGCGCACCGCGGCCTGCTGCGGCGGATGTTTGAACCCATCCTGCGCGTCTTTTCCATCTGGATGTGAGGACGCTGGTCCGCGTTTGCCAACGGCTCCGCGGGCTGCAAGCTAATAGAAAAAGCATGACCATCGGTTTACCGGCGGCCATGCCTTCTTCATACGAAATAAAGGTCCCGAAGCCTTATGGCTTCGGGACCTTCTTTGGCAGCGGGAGAAGGATTCGAATTGCGGCGCGATTGTTTTTAGTAACTTTTTTCGTGCAATTATGTATCAAACAGTCCGAAACATAAAATGATCTGTACCAGTCAGTCCGATTGTTTTATAGAAGATGACCCGCTAAAGGGTCAAAATAAGGGTCAAGTTCAGGCTCACGAAAGGACGATCACACAATGGAAATTACATATAGCAAGTACAAAGATTGCTACCTGCCGGATTTAGCAGTATCTCAGGAAGAACCTGCGGCCTACGGACGCTTTGGGCGCATGCGGCTAAAGTATCTAAAGGCGCATCGCCGAGTGACCTATATCAATTTGAAAACCTCTGGCCAACTGACGCATCATCTCAATGAAATCGACCGTGAAGCAAACGAGATGCTGCGGCTGCTAATTGAGCAGATGGCGCAGGCGCAAGGTACCTCAGAGCAATTGAAGGAAGAAGAACAAATGGCGTGGGTAGGGGCGATGAACAACATCCGCAGCGCAGCGGAGGAAATTGTGTTGCGCGACATGATAAACCGCTAAAATACAATACGCCGGAGGAAGGGTGTTTACCACCCTTCCTCCCATTCATCCCACGCCTCGTCGAGATCCTCATAATCTCCGTCTTCATACAGGTCTTCCGGATCATCGTTAGTCCTCTCGCAGGCTGGAGCCGCTGCCGGGTCCGGTATCGGCGAAACTTCCCGAATCAGCGGTCTGCGTCTCACCTTTCTGTCTGGGGTAATACTGTGAGAAGGACTTCAGCATAAATTCGCTGTCGTTTTTCCACTGGGCACACATACCGGCGGCGATGATCTCGCCGTTTTCATCGTACCAGTAGACATTGAAATATTTTGTCCCAGCTCCAGCCTGTCAAAATTCTTGCAGTCAAGCCTTTTGTCCGGCGCGCCCAGTGTGGTGTATTGCAGGCAGCGCACGGGCATTCCCTCTGCCGGCAACTTATCGGAATACCGCTCTTTCTCCGCCTGTCGCGTCTCCGCTTTTGAGGTGCTTCCACGATCTTTGTTTTTTACGGCCGCGCGCTGCGTTGTTGGCGGCGGAGGGTCATTGCTTTGAGAGCCATTGTTCCAGCGGATGCCGGCGAATATCCCAACGCAAAGCATTGCAAAGATAAGGAAAGCGGCCATGTGCCCGCCGCCGAACTTCTTTTGCTCGGCAGAGGACGGCGTGCCTGTTTCTTTAACATCAGCTTGCTACACCGCTGTGAATGGTTCCGATGCCGCCTCACGGCTGCGCGCGGCGCACAGCGCTTCAAAATCCTGATAGGGAATTTCCCACTTTTTCCGCGGGAGGGGATTCCCGCCCAGCAGCGCCATGAACTGCGCCATGAGCTCCGGTCTTCCAAGCTCCGCTGCGGCATCGATCAAATGGTACTGCTCCTCGCCCACATAGGCGCTCTGAAAGACAAGGCGCGACAGCTTTTCGTCCCGCTGCAATTCGTCCAAGAGATCTGAGGAAAGGTCCGTCCGTTCCGTAGGGACAGCAGCTGTGCAGCAGCCATCTTGCCTCCCGCGGCGCTTTCAACCGGCTCCCCGCCGCGTACAGCAGTGCGCTCCACATGGCGATGCCCTCGCTTTTGTCTTCACCGTAAGCCTGCGCGAGGATCTCCGCCGTGCCCATGGCGGAAAGCTCCTCAATGTCCCACGCGCCGAGGGGTTCAGAGAATTTGCGCAGCAGCAGCGCCGTGTCGGGATCGGCGTTCTCCGCAAGGCCCTCTACCGTCAGCTGCGGCTCTTCCTCCACGTCCACCGTCAATACGATCCTGGGTCTTGGCAGGTTGCCGCAGTCGCAGCAGTAACCGCACTCCCACGAGTTCTTTCTGACCATCACGGGCGAGCCGCAGGTCGGACAGCGCATACCTCTCACCAGCCTTTCTTTTTATGCCGCGCCAAAATACTTTTCGAAAAATCTTGACAGCCGGTCTATAACACTTGCCTTTTCCTTTGCTCGACCACCGCCACCGAAACGGGAAACCGGCGGCATAATCCTGTCAAAGTCTGTCCCTGTTGTTTTCAGCATACCATCCCAAAACGAATTGTCAATAAAGTGTTTTGCTTCCTCCGGTTTCAGTTTTTCCTCTGTGATGATCTGAGCGAGATCCTTCTCCCTTTGACGTTCAACATAAACACGCCAATCTCGATCTACCACAGTTGATGCATTTACCGTTTCAATGAATCCCTGTATCAGGTTTTTTTGCTGCGAAGTTGGATACTGGAGTCGATTGCTCTATTCACAGCAACCCTTGCCGAGCAACACAGTTCCTGAAGCACGATAAAGGCTGAAGAGCACTGCGAAACCAAGTTCCGCAGTGCTCTTCAGCCTTTAGAGAGGTATCTTACTTACAGTGCAAACCCGAATACGATGTAGAGGACCGTCGCGCAGGCCGCAGTCAGGATCGCATAAGGAAGCTGCGTCTTGACATGCGAGAACAGGTCGGTGCCCACAGACATCGAGGAGAGGATCGTGGTATCGGAGAGCGGGGAGCAGTGGTCGCCGAAGATGCCGCTGGAAACGACCGCGCCAATGGTGAGAAGAATGTTGGCGTTCATGGCGACCGCCATGGGGATGGCAATGGGCATCATGATGGAGAAGGTGCCCCAGCTGGTACCGGTGCAGAACGCCATGACCGCGCCCATGATGAAGACCATCGCCGGGCAGAACGCGCCGCTGATGCTGTCGCCAAGAAGGCTCGCAAGGAACTGGCCCGTGCCCATGCCCTTGATGACCTGACCGATGGCGAAGGAGAGGACGAGCAGGATAACGAGACCCATCATGCTGCTCACGCCCTTCATCACGCTGTCGCCGAATTCCTTGGCGGACATGATGCCCTGCTTGGTGTACATGATGCACATAACGATCAGGGTGATGGTAACGGCATAGAGAATGGAGGTCGCACCGTCGCCCTCAGCCAGCTTGCCGTGGCCGGTGATGAACAGACCCGCGAAGGTGCCGCCGATGAGAACGATAAGTGGAAGGATCATGTTCCACTTGTTTTCCTTGCCCTCGGGAACAAGCTCGTCAAAGCCCTCGGTATCGTTCAGCAGCGGGGTCACGCCATCGTCATACAGCTTGCCGGTCGTCTGCACGCGCAGCTCGGCCTTCTTCATCGGGCCCCAGTCCTTGTCGCTCAGGATATAGAACAGGACGAACAGCAGGGAAAGGATGCTGTAGAACTGGAAGGGCAGGCTGTTGAACAGCAGCGTCATGGGATTGCCCTGGATGTAGCCGGAGGCGATCTCGGCGGAGATCAGGCCCATGAGCATGGCGCCCCAAGAGTTCAGGGGGATGATGCCGTTGATCGGCGCGGAGGTGGCATCGCAGATGTAGGCGAGCTTCTCGCGGGAGACCTTGAACTTATCAGTCAGAGGGCGCGTGACAACGCCGGTGAACATGATGCTCAGCAGGCCGTCGATAAAGATGATGATGCCGATGACATAGGCGATCAGCATTGCAACGCGCTTACTCTTGACCATCTTGCTCTGCTCGGTCAGATAGTTGACGAAGCCCTTAACGCCGCCGGAGACGCGAACCAGAATGACGAACGCGCCCATCAGTGCGGTGAACAGGAAGGTCTTCAGGTTGCCCGTGTCAGCGCAGACATTGAGGATAACATTGAGCCCCTCGTTGATCGCGGTGAAGGGATTCCAGCCGTAGACGATCAGCTGGCCGATAAAAATACCGATCAGCATAGCCAAGGGTACCTTTCGGGTAGCGATCGCGACAGCAAGGGTCACGATAGGCGCCACCAAAGTCAGAAATCCGTACTCCATAAGTGTCACTTCCTTTTTTATTTTTGATTAATACTGGGCAAACAGCGAGCCCAGTCCACCCGTGTGCAGGTAACAGACAGGACCGGTCACTCTTCCGGAGGCGACCCAATCCTTCATGCCGACCAAAACCTTGCTGTTGTAGACGTTCTCGATGAAGATGCCTTCCCTTCTCGGGAAGTCCAAGACCTCTTGAACGCTCTCCCTTGTGTTTTGTCCCCATCCGTCGCCGCGGTAGGCGTCCGTGATCTCCCAGACTCCGCTCGCAGGCTCCTCCATGGGGATACCGGTGATCTTCTCAGCCTCTCGGATCGTCTCGCGAATGTGGCGCTCCAATGTGCTTCTATCATCCTCAACGCTGACGATCACGAGCTGGAACGGGTTGCCCATGAGGGCGTTTCCGTAGACCAGTCCGGCGGCAACGCCGCCGTTTCCACCGGGGGCAAAGAGCGTCATGCCCTGCAAGCCGAGCTCTTGGCACTGATGGTACAGCTCAACCACCGCCGAGGTGTAGCCCAGCGCGCCTCGGCCGGTCGTTGCGCCGTTGCGGACGGCAAAGGGACGCTCTCCCTCGCTTTGGTACTTGTTCAGCAGCTCCTCCATGTGGCGATTGCGGGTGTCCCCGTCGCAGGGACCGAGAAAATGGAGCTTTGTGCCGAGAAGCTGAGCCAGCAGGAGATTCCCCTCCTTGTGCGCCGGCTCATCGCCGTTGATGACCAGCTCACATGGAAGATCGACTCTCGCGCAGGCCGCCGCAGTCAGTGCGCAAAGGTTGGATTGCACCGGACCGGAGGCCAGTATCTTCGTCGCTCCCGCCTCAAGAGCCTCGCCCAGTATGAATTCCAGACTGCGGATCTTGTTTCCGCCGGGGCCGATGCCCGTCATGTCGTCTCGCTTGATCCACAAGGACACATCCTCGCGCGGCGCGGGGGTGTGCAGTGGGTGGAGCGGAGTGGGCGCCGGCATCAGCTTGACGCGGGGCGTGTGCTGTAAAAAAGCTTCTATCGGATACATCTCTTGTCCTCTCACAGCTCGGCGATCGCCTCGATCTCGCACAGAACGTTTTTGGGCAGTGTTTTCACTGCAACGCAGGAGCGGGCGGGCTTATTCAGAAAGTACTTAGCATAAACGGCATTGAACTGGGCAAAGTCGTCCATGCTCGCAAGGAAGCACGTCGTCTTGATTGTGCGGTCCAAGCTGCTTCCGGCCGCCTCCAAAACCGCCTTGAGGTTATTCAGGACCTGCTCGCTCTGAAGCTCGATGCCCTCTCCGACAAGAGCGCCAGTTTCGGGGCAGAGCGGAATTTGTCCCGAGGTGAACACGAGATCGCCGTGCCGGATCGCCTGTGAATAGGGGCCGATCGCCGCCGGAGCCGCCTGCGTAGAAATCTCATCCATAATTTTCCCTCCACAATTCGTTTTTTAGGGTAAGCACATAACCTGCAGGACTATGTTACCTGTACACAGTATATGACTAAAAAAATGTTTAGTCAATAGTTTCTTGTTTATTTTCAAAGAAAAACAATGAAAGAAATTTCAGCAAATCTTATTTTACAAATATAAAAGTGAAAATAGATAACAGAAATTATATGTAATTAAGAAATAACCTATTTTTTTAATCCGCCGCAAGAACGAAAACAAAGCTCCTTCACTTCAATCAATTCTTGATTTTTCCTTTTTATACTGTATAATATAATTTATTATTGTCATGGTATAATTAAGAAAGGGAGTTGTGCTTTTGTCTGGCTACTTAGTTTTGTCTCCAACAGATAAGGTGATTTTGGAGTCCTACAAAATTTTGGTGGATGGCTTATCCGCCTATTTGGGCGAGGGTTACGAGATCATTTTGCACAGTCTGGAGGATTTGGACCATTCTGTTATCAAGATCATCAACGGTCACTACACCGAGCGGTGTGAAGGCGCTCCCATCACCGATTTGGCTCTGACTATGCTGGAGGATTTGAACCGCAGAAGCAGCTTGGAGGTAAAGGCCTATTTCAACCACAAAAGCGGAAAGACCTTGAAGTCTGTTACAATTCCAGTGGTCGGTGAGCAGCGACGGATTATCGGGCTACTGTGCATCAACTTCCATATGGAGATCTCTGTTTTCAATTTCCTTACGCAATTTCTCCCGAACGAGGCTTCCAACATCAGTTCCTCGGAAACTTTCAATAAAAATGCCGACGGATTATTGATTTCTGCCTTGGAGGATGCAAAGGCACAGATATACGGGGACAAGTCGGTGAACGCAAGCAACAAAAACAAGGAGATCATTCGTCTGCTCTACCAAAGAGGTATCTTTAACATAAAAGACGCCGTCGCCAGTGTGGCGGAGGACCTCGGCATATCCAAAAACACGGTCTATCTGCATTTGAGAAATATTCAGACAGTTTAAGCCTTTGAGGGTGGCACCGCAGAATCAACGTTGTGCCCTCTTGGAGGAAAGCAGGGGATCATTTGATCCCTCAAGTACACAGCCTGCCCGCAAAAAAACAAAACCGTCGGTTCAAGAACATGACATAGAAAAACAAGAAAAATCCCAGTAGAAGCCCCCCTTAAGTACAGAAGGCAAAACAGGTTAGCACGGAAACCAAATAACCAAGCACCAAAAAGAGTGTTACTGCAAGGTAACATCCCTTTTCGCATACGCTCACGCCGTAGACTTTTCTCAAAGTCTACGGCGTTTTTTCTGCCCGAATCAAAAAGAGACGCAGCCACAATGCGCTTTACGGACAGCCTCTGTGCATTTGAAATGCCAGACTGAGGAAACTCCTTTTTGTTATTTCGAAAATAAATCAACCGCCTTGTTTGGTGAGTGTGGAGAATATGCTGTTAGCTTTGATGGTTGCAGTGAAACAACACCCCCGTAGACGGTGCGATCACCGCGGCTGTCTTTTCACTTATCACTCCTGTCTCTCTTTTTTATCCCCAGTTTTTTCTATTATCTCCTTCGGCACCTTACTCAGCAGCTTTTCTGCCCGTTTGTAACGCTCTTTGAGTACGGCAAGCTTCGCTCTCTGTTCGGCGCTCTTGCGGCGCTCGGCGGTCAGCTCGTCCTTGAGCGCTTCGTTTTCCTCAGCGCTGCATCGCTGCATGGAAAGCGACTGCGACACAGCTGCCTGCATCCGCTGAATTTCCGCTTGAAACGACTCTACCTCCGGCAAGAGCTGCCTGAATGTCTCTATGGCCTCCTCGCGCTTCTTACCCGCGTTCAGTACATTGATACCATTCAGCGCCGTTTCCAGCTTCTCCAGCTTGGCATCCATTGCTGTCACTTTCTTGTACCACTGAGGCGTCAGGTGCTTACGCTTCGTTTCAACGGCGGGCGCGCCGCGCTCCAGCTCCGGCCACCGCTCCGCCATGCAAGCGTAGAAATCGTCCTGCCATTGGATCATCGCCTTCTTGTTGCCGAGGATCTCTTTTGCGGACAGCCGCTTGTCCTTCGTCAGCGGGACAAAGCAGAGGTGCAGGTGCGGCGTTTTCTCGTCCATGTGTACCACAGCAGAAATGATGTTTTCCTCGCCTATACGCTCCTTTAGAAATCCAAATGCTCGGTTAAAATACTCCGGCATTTCTGATTCATGTGCTTTTGCAAACTCCGGGCTGGTCGTGATCAAAGTCTCCACAAATTTCACGCTGTCCCTGCGCACCCGGCAGCCCGCCATGCTGATACGGTGTCGGATCTCCTGCCCGTAGCTCCAACGCGGCGCGACCAAATGATAGTTCTGCACGGTGCGGCTTTTGTCAATGTCCGGATTGCTGGCGTAGGCTTCCTTTGTCCGCTCATTGTGGGCAGCAATGGCCTTGGCAGCACCGCCCTTCCGCTTTGCAAATCGTAAAATGGCATAAGCCATCGCGGTTCCTCCTTTGTCATATTTGGGGACGAGGGAGCGGAGAATCCCCACCACGACTTTCTGAAAAAGTGCGCCCGCGAGGTGTCGATACCGACACCTCACGTCCTTCTTTTTCGGTCCGGTCAAAAATGTGCAGGGAGCGGCGTCCCTGCACATTTTCTCCCGTCCCCCGTCGTGATGGGTATAATAACACACTAGACTTTGTGCCAAAGTCCGTGTGCCAGCCGTTCCCTCTGGACTCCCTCAAGCGGTCATTTCCCGCCGCCTGCCGGCGCAGGAAATGACCCTGCCGGTGTACGGTATGTCCGATAATGTACGGTATTTTGAGGGGATACCCCGCTCCCATTTTACCGTACATACCGTACATTACCGTACACCGTCCCACCGCAGCGAAAGGCTCTTGCCCTCTCTTGTGCGCTGGGCAACATAGCGAATGTTGTATTTCCGCAGTAGCGTATCCTGCCGCGCGTTCAGTGTCCGCACGATCCAGTTGGGCGTGAAGTTTTGGCTGCTGTCCATCTTGGAAAGACATTGCGCAAGCTCCGTCGCCGTGCCGTTCCACGACGGGTTTTCTTCGTTTACCAGCCGGGAAAGAAGCTCGACTAGCGGGTTCGGCGGTTCCTTGAGCCGTCCTGTTTCTACCTCAATCAACTCCCAGTTCAAATGTGCGGCATCAAAAGAGATGTGCAGTCGGAGCTGTTGCTGGTCGCGCCCGACTGCCTCTAAAACGGCATCTGAATTCATGCGTTTGTCCTTGTACAGGATCAGCGCGCCATCCGCCGCGCCCATCAAGCCGTTTGTGCCGGAGATGGTGTTGAACACATCCTCTGCGCCCTCCTTGCGCGTGTGATGAACGACCAGCACAGTGATGCCGTAGGTGTCGGAAAACTCCTTCAGCCTTGCCAGCGTGTCATAATCGGCGGCATAGCTGCCGTTGTCTGGCGTATGGCCGCGCACCCGCTGCAAGGTGTCAATGATAACAAGCACCGTGTCCGCGTGCTCGCTCCAAAAGTCGCTCAGCCGTTCCGTCAAGCCTTCGTCCAGTGTTTCGGAAAAGACGGAGAGGATCAAGTGCTCGCTGTCCTGCTCCGTCATCTGTGCCAGACGCTTCTGCAATCGCTCACAGGCATCCTCTAAGGCAAGATACAAAACCGTACCCTGCCGGGAAGGAAAGCCGAGAAACGGCTCCCCCATGCTCACCTGATAGGCCATCTGCAAAACGAGAAAGGACTTGCCGATCTTCGGCGCGCCGGCGAGGAGGTAAGTCCCCGCCGGCAGCAGTCCGTCGATGACCACCGGGCGGACGCGAAAGCGTGTTTCCATCAGCTCCGGCATGGTCATGGCCTGAATTTTCCCAAACCGCTTGTGCGGTTCTTCAATGTCTGTTATACTGTTTGTGCGTGCAAGCGCGGACGGCTGCTCCCCATCTGGTGCAACAGATGGAATCGGGGCAGTCGTTTCTTTTTCAGTTGCCATTCCCGCCTCCCGTGTTCCGCTCGATCCAGTCGATGAGCTTGTCCTTCGGCACGAGCAGCCGCTTACCGATGCGCAGCGTGGGAAAGGTCCCCGTGTTGAGGAGCTGATACGCTCCCGCACGCGAGATGCCCAGCGCCGCCGCAAGCTGATTGGCGTTCAGCACCGCGGGCAGATTTTCGTAGTTGTTGTTCATGTATGACCTCCTTTGAAAATTTTAGTTGACATTATGGACTATAAAGATTATAATGCACAATGTAACTATCGTGGTTTGATTGTATAATGTTGATACGAAAAAGTCAATAGATAATTTCCAACATCTATTTTGGTATATCTAACAGGAGGACAGCTATGGTCTTTCCCGAACACATGGAGTTCCGATATTACATCACGCCGGAGCGAAAAGAACACTTTGTACTGTATGACAGAACATTAGGCAGCCGCATGACCTATCTGGAGCTGACGCAGGACCTTGGCCAATGTCTCATCGACCTTTACGATACGGACTTCTATGATGCCTATTGCGTATTGTCCGAGATCAATAAGCTGGTACAAACGGAGAAGAACGAGGCCGCATGGAGGAAGCTGCTGGAGCTGTCACTGCCGCTTTGCAAAGTGCATCCGTTCTTTGGGCTGCTCGCAAAGGAGCTGAGCGAGCTGGAATCGGCATACGCGCACGGTCAGGATGCTGACGCTGCGCTTGTCCTTTCATTTGCCAACGATTTTGAAGCCATCGTCCGTGATGCAAAGGCGCTGATCGAAGTATGTCTGGATGACCGGTACAAGCCGGACTACTCCACGGCAGAGCGTTACCGCGAGGCGCATTACGATGCGTTGCTCCATTTCGACGATATGCGCTATGGCGAGCTTGCCACAGAGGAGGTCATGCTGGACAGCCCAGCGTATAACAGCGCCTACCATTACAGCGTGGAGATACTGCGGGAGCGCGGGATCAAGACTGCGCTGCGCGAGGTGCTTTACCCAAACACCGTGCGCGACCTCTACAACTACTTGAAAGCGTACTGTCTCCGCCTGCCGCTCCCGATCCACAAGTGCAAAAACTGCGGCAGGTACTTTGTTGTGACCGGCAACATCACGCAGGACTACTGCACACGGTTGATGGAGGGCTCGGAAAAGACCTGCCGCCAAATGGGAGCAGTGGTGCAGTATCAGAGCAGGCAAATGAAGAATCCTGCAGCGCGGGAGTTTACACGCTCCTACAAGGCGCACAACGCCCGCGTGCGGTATGGAACGATGAGCAAGGCGGAATTCACCGCTTGGTCGAAGACGGCGCGGGAAAAGCGCGACGCCTGCGTAGCGGGCAAGCTGTCCCTTGAGGACTTCGTGGCGTGGCTCGACAGCGACAAACAGCGATAAAACAACGGACTGACTGGCCGTTTTATGATCTCAGAAGAACAGGAGGTTTCATTGACAACGCGAAAGACCAAAGGAGCCAAGGGCGGCGGCACGATCCGTCAGCGCCCTGATGGGCGCTGGGAGGCGCGCTATACCCTTGGCATTGATCCCGGAACGGGAAAACAGATTCAAAAATCCGTCTATGGCAAGACGCAGAAGGAGGTAAGGCAAAAGCTCACCGCGATCACTGCGGAGATCGACAGCGGAATGTTTACCCAAGAGAACAAGACAACGGTTGAACAGTGGCTCAATATCTGGTTAAACGAATACATGGGCGATAAGAAATACGGAACGATACGAAACTACAAAAATGCCTGCAGGTATCATATCATTCCGTATATCGGTCAATGCCGTTTATTCGATCTGAAGCCGCACATGATTCAAACCCTATATAACAGGCTTCAACGCGGAGAAGACGACAAGCCACCCCTGTCACCAAAAACCATCCGCAATGTGCATGGCGTCCTCAGCAAAGCACTGAATCAAGCAGTGTGGAATGAAATGATCCACTCGAATCCGGCACAGTTGACCACTCTCCCACGCAAAGAGCAAAAAGAAATTGAGACTCTTTCCGACAAGCAAATTCAACAGTTTTCCATGTTAGTCGAGCAGGACAGCTATCGTGCCATTTTGAAATTCATTCTTTTCAGCGGCGTCAGAGAGTCAGAAGCAATTGGGTTGACGTGGGACTGTATTGATTTTGACCGAGGTACGATCCGTGTCTATCATCAGATGTTAAAGCGTACCAAGGAAGCAGGTGGTTATACGTTGGCGTCCCTTAAGAATGACAAAGAGCGTCTGCTGACTCCGCCGCCGATGCTGATGACTATGCTGAAAGAGCAGAAGAGGGAGCAGGTGGAGCGGCGTATGAAAGCTGGCCCAGCATGGCATGGATGGAATTCTGTAGAGGAGCAGAAAACGTGGTTTGTCTTTACGACAGAGTTTGGTGACCACTACTGCCCGCAGACGGTGTACGCACATTTCAAAAAGATCGCAAGGCAAATCGGTGCGGAGAAGGCGAATGTCCATAGCTTGCGCCATACCTATGCAGTGCTCTGCCTTCAGAACGGTGATGATGTGAAGACCGTGCAGTCAAATCTTGGCCATGCAACGGCAGCATTTACGCTGGATGTGTATGGCCATGTCTCTGAAAAAATGAAACAAGACAGTGCAAACCGCATGGAAGCCTATATGCGGGGCACTGTCTATGGAAAGACCCAAAACTAAAGTGCTCCCCAAGTCAAGGACATTTTCATTTGACCCATAGCGGCTGCATACCGGCGGGGTACTCACCTGTGGTGATGTAGTGGTAATATTCGTTAGGGGA
>ENA-ORSY01000620-ORSY01000620.1-human-gut-metagenome-genome-assembly--contig:-NODE-620-length-33737-cov-10.920848_pt1 | contig 33737 bp, 26 predicted proteins | sample MGYA00242193_ERZ509160 | MGnify/ENA primary metagenome ERZ509160 (study PRJEB26280, sample SAMEA2338670) | human gut metagenome | biome: human gut; feature: human-associated habitat; material: faeces...
GTATTTCAACAATTTCAAAGGCCCATTAACCAACTTTTATTGGACAGTAGTGAAACGATCTAATACTTTTTTATCTGAATCCGTCAAAAAACCCGTCCGCGACTGGATGAAAGGCACCGTTGATGATCTGGGAATACCTGCAGCACGTTTCATACAAGCATACATGCTGCCAGTCCGAAACTTGTAAGTCGTAAAGAGCAACGTACGTTCCGTCTTTACAATTCCCCGAATTTGTTTAGCAAAATCTTTCCATCGCTTATGCGGATGCTGCCCTACAAGAAACCATCCGCAAGTCCAGCATCCGGAAATCAGGAAGTCGCAATCAGGCAACCGTTCCAGATTTGTATCCGAAATAGAGCTCAGACTGACACTTATTCCCTTCGACCACAAATACATAGCAATCTCACGAGCCAGCCCTGCGGTCTTTCCTTTATGACTATAATATAGAACTACAGCTTTCATTTTATTCCATGTATAAAAGTTATGTTATCAGATTTTTCCCGGCAAATAGCATTCATTTTCCACTCCGGCTTTCTTCTGATCTTTTCTTTACTGATAAAACAAAAAATCAAACCAACCCATACGGAAGTACTGCTTCCCCATCTCTTTTCCTCTTCCCATTGTTTTGCATAAAGATATAGAGATGAAAATTATTTGTATATATTTGCAAAATTCATTTTTCCGATAAGCTTTATAGACAAAAACGATTAACGAATGGAACTAAGACAACTAAAGTATTTCAAAGAAGCCTGCGAGCGACAGAATTTTTCGGAAGCTGCGCGTATGTTGCATATTTCCCAAAGTACACTTTCACAGCAAATCAAGCAGTTGGAAGACGAACTAGACGTACTGCTCTTCGACCGTATAGGTAAACGTATCGTACCGACTGAAGCCGGACAGGCTTTCCTGCCTTATGCAATACGTGCCATACACGATGCCGAAGACGGAAAACAGATCATCCGCGACTTGAAAGGAATTGAAACTGGAGTACTTCGTATAGGCGTAACGTATAGCATGAGCCCGCTCCTGATTGCAACGCTGGAACTTTTCAACCAGGCTTATCCTAAAATAAAGGTGGAAGTAACCTTCTCAACATCCGAAAAGCTGTTGAAACGGCTGGATGGCAGCGGACCGGATTTCGTACTATCTTTCAAGCCCGAAGACATAAAAGAAGAATTCGATACAATTCCACTTTTTTCTTCCCGGCTTCATTTTATTGTCCATCAGTCCCACCCGCTGGCGGGCCTGTCCTCCATTACGTTAAAACGCTTGTCGGAAACTCCTCTGATACTGCCTGAATGCGGATTTGCCACAAGAAAGAAAATAGAAGAATTATGTCAGACTCATCATCTGAAATTAAATATCGGTGTAGAAATGGACGATGTGCATACTATTATCCATTCATTGAAAAACGGTCAGTGGGCTACGATTCTCACACAGGCCGCTGTCCGTGGAGAGGAAGATCTGGTACAAATTCCCATTCTTTGTAATGAGCACTTAACTTCCCGAGGCTATCTATTCTGGCCACAAGGAAGTTATCGGAAAAAGTCTGCATTAGCTTTTGCCGATTTTCTATTGAAAATAACAGGGAGCAGGTAACAATCCAATAATACAACGTAAAAGTTTTATATTCTAACAAATCGGCATATCACGATTCCCCAATAAAACAAAAATCCCGACAAAGTCAAGGAAGATATAACCACCTCAACTTGTCGGGAAATATAAGTATATTCCTAAATTACTATCTTAGCGTAAACGTTCGTACGCCTTTACCAACATTTCATCTTTTCCGATAGCACGGATAGCAAGCCAATTCAATATGATTGAAATCAAAGGAAGGCAAAGAGTCCATGCCGGGGTAAAACTTCCGCAATCTTTCAATGTTCCCCAGACGAATGTTGCCAAAGTAACATAATAACCAATCAGCACAATGCTACTGAAAAGAGTCAGACGAATTTGCAACATACGTTTTTTATAAAGGAAAATCGTAACAAGTGCAACGATTGCCACTACCATAAGAATAGCAAACAAAGCCCAAGGAGCATAATTTGCATTTCCATCCGGAGTCAACACAGCAAGATTCGTCAAATTTGAAACGGTTGTATCCGTATAAAAATTTCCGACAGGGAAAGACATCATTACTACCATCAGAATAGCAACAATGAGTAAATAAACTGTCTGAATACGTTGTATCATAATAAACAATTTTAGGTATAGAACGAACAAAAAAAACACAGAAGCGCATTATCACAGATATGAAAATATTCTCTTAAAGCGAAATGCGTTTCTGTGTTCAACCAATATAGCCTTATTGTAGTTTTTCTTTTTCCTTAGCAGGATTTCTGTAATACACCTTACCTTCTATGTATTCCTGAGTGGCAATCAAAGTAGGTTTCGGCAATTTTTCATAATAACGCGAAATTTCAATCTGCTCTCTGTTTTCGAATACTTCTTCCAGATTATCGCTATAAGAAGCAAATTCTTGTAATTTCTTTGACAAGTCATTCTTCATTTCTACCGCAATCTGATTGGCACGTTTACCGATGATTGCAACTGTTTCATAGATATTACCAGTATCTTCACACAGTTCCATCAGGTCACGGGTTACGGTATTGGTAGGAGCATTTGTCTTTTTGTAATCCATAATTCTTTATTTAATTATAAACCTTGATTAATTCTCGTCTTTCACAAACTTACTTGCATCCTTAAATATCTGTTCCACCTCGTTTTTGTATTTACTTTCGGGGAATTCATTTATAAATGCATAATATTCATCAATAGTTTCACGCATACGGTCTTCCTTCTTCTCCGGCACACTTTCTTTTGCCATATCGTACTTCGCACGTAAAATCAGGATAGAAAGATCTTCACGTTTCTTGGTGTAAGGATACTCACGCAGGATATTCTGTGCAGTAACCACAGCAGCCAGGTAGTTATTACCCGTACTACTATATACAGTATTACCGGTATACGAACCCAGGTCGTAATACAATTTGGCTGACAGGTATTCCTTTTCAACTAATTTATCCTGTAGCTCAAAAATCATATTCTGTGCAATTTCCTTACGCTCGCTCTGGGGAAAATACTCCATAAACATTTGTAATTCCTCAATAGCCTTATAAGTACTGCTCTGGTCCAGACGCGGTTCCGGAGTATCCAGATACAAAGCCTTTCCACTATAAAAGCGGGCTAGTTCTGTATAGACACCACGGGGATAAGTCGTATAGTATGTATTAAAATAATGAGAAGCAGTAATATAATCACCCTGATTATAATAAGTCATTGCCAGCATATACGCAGACTCTTCCGCATTGCTCGTTCCCTTCATGATCAAGGCCAGATCTTCGAGAAGAGTAGCAGCTTTACTGTTTTGTCCTTTGGCAAAATAACTTTTTGCAGCTTCATATTTATATTCGTTGTCCGTGCATTTCAGCACTTTATTGTACTCTCCGCATGAAGATAATACTCCAGCAGAAAGGATGGCCATAACGATGTACTTTTTCATGTTTATCAATATAGATGCGCAAAATTACGCTTTTCCGACGAATAATGCAATAACTCAATGTTTTTTAATACAAAATTCACACTCCTGCACCATCAGACGAAAATAATGTGTATTTTTACACTTCATTAAAATACTTGTATAATGAATTTTGAACTTGTATCAGACTATCAGCCTACAGGCGACCAGCCGGAAGCTATCGCACAATTGACGGAGGGTGTCAAAGCGGGAGTACCGGCACAGACACTATTGGGGGTAACAGGCTCCGGCAAGACATTTACAATAGCCAATGTGGTGAAGAACATCAACAAGCCGACTTTGATATTAAGCCATAACAAGACATTGGCCGCACAATTATACGGGGAATTCAAGAGCTTCTTTCCACACAATGCCGTAGAATATTATGTATCATATTACGACTACTACCAGCCGGAAGCATATTTGCCTTCTACGGATACTTATATAGAAAAGGACCTTGCCATCAATGAGGAAATAGACAAGTTACGACTGGCTGCTACATCGGCCTTGCTTTCCGGACGAAACGATGTCATCGTCGTGTCATCCGTATCGTGTATCTACGGTATGGGAAATCCCGCCGATTTTTATAATAACGTTATAGACATCAAAAAAGGAAAGCTGCTGGACCGAAATGTTTTTCTGCGCCGACTGGTAGATAGCTTGTATGTACGCAATGATATAGAGTTAAACCGAGGCAATTTCCGTGTTAAAGGAGATACCGTCGATATCTATCTTGCCTATACTGATAATCTGCTGCGTGTCATGTTCTGGGATGACGAAATTGATGCCATCGAAGAGATAGACCCGATTTCAGGACATCGTATAGGAAGTTTCGACGAATATAAAATATACCCCGCCAATCTGTTCATGACTACGAAGGAAAGCACTTTGAGGGCCATCCATCAGATAGAAGACGATCTGACCAAACAAGTTGCCTTTTTTGAGGAACAAGGTAAACCTTATGAAGCTAAACGACTATACGAACGCGTGACCTATGATATGGAAATGCTTCGGGAGCTGGGACATTGTTCCGGCATCGAAAACTATTCACGTTACTTCGATGGACGGGAGCCGGGAAGCCGTCCTTACTGTCTGCTGGACTTCTTTCCCAAAGATTTTCTGATTGTCATTGACGAAAGTCACGTAAGTGTTCCCCAGATACGTGCCATGTATGGCGGTGACCGTGCCCGTAAAGAGAATCTAGTGGAATACGGATTCCGATTGCCTGCTGCCATGGATAACCGTCCTTTGAAGTTCGAAGAATTTCAGGAACTGGCCAAGCAGGTGATTTATGTAAGCGCTACTCCGGCAGACTACGAACTGATACAAAGCGAAGGGGTTGTTGTTGAACAGGTCATCCGCCCGACAGGACTGCTGGATCCGGTCATTGAAGTACGTCCCAGCATGAATCAGGTAGACGATTTAATGGAAGAAATCCAGCAACGCATCGAATGCGAAGAGCGTGTTCTTGTCACCACGCTGACCAAACGCATGGCAGAAGAATTAACTGATTACCTGCTTCGCCACAACATACGCTGCACTTATATCCACAGTGAAGTAGAAACATTGGAACGAGTACGTATCATGGAAGATCTGCGACAAGGCGTTTATGATGTACTCATTGGAGTCAACTTGCTGCGTGAGGGACTGGATTTGCCAGAAGTTTCACTGGTCGCCATTCTGGATGCCGATAAAGAAGGCTTTCTCCGCTCCCATCGTTCACTTACACAGACAGCCGGACGTGCTGCCCGCAACGTAAACGGGAAAGTCATCATGTATGCCGACAAGATAACAGACAGCATGAAGCAAACCATCGATGAAACAAACCGCCGACGAGAAAAGCAGCTGGCCTACAACGAAGCTCATGGCATCACTCCCCAACAAATTAAGAAAGCCAGAAACAATGTATTACTGGATAGTACAGGAGATTCCAATGCAGCAAACAAACAACCCAAGGCCTATACAGACAACCCGGAACAAATGCACGCAGCAGCCGATCCAATTGTGCAATATATGTCTAAAGAGCAATTACAAAAAAGCATGGAACGTACACGCAAGCTCATGCAGGAAGCGGCCAAGAAACTCAACTTTATCGAAGCTGCCCAATACAGAGATGAACTGCTCCGGCTTGAAGATCTGTTAAAAAACAAATCTTGAGTCCGATGTTAATTGTTACACTTTCCTGCTTCTTTGTCTGTTCGTTTTGTAAAAAACAAATCTTGAATTTGATGTTTAGAACATGAATAGATTCTGAATAAAGAATAAGATTGAAATTTCAAAAATATTCGAAGCAAACAGGAGCTGTACCATATAAACCGATAGGTACAGCTCCTGTTTGCTAAAAGACAAAAACAAATCACCCCGGACAAGGCAGATGCTTCATAAAAGCACTCGCTCTCATCCGGGGTGATTTCTATATACCGCTATGTATTATTATTTCTGAATATCAATACCTTTGTTGCGTAATGTCATTGCCATCAGACGCAGATATTCACTATACTGCTTCTCAGTCAATGTATTTTTCATCAGCTTCAAATTACTGTAAACAGCATTACGAACTTTCTGTTCACTGTTTTTCTTTGAGCTGTTAGCTACTTTCATCTGTTCCTGGAAATAGTCACAAATGTTAGCTACTTCTTCATGCTGCTGAGAAGAAAGTTTCAGATACTGTGTCAATTTTGCTTTGTTAATAGCTCCATCCCATTTTTCAGTAACCTTAATTGTATCATTTGCACCGTTAGCAAATACAGAAACTGAAAACGTCAATGCCGCTACTAATGTAAATCCTAATTTTCTCATAATACCTAATTTTAATGTTACCTAAAAACTTGTTACCTTAAATTACTTATACTTATTAAACCTAGTCTAGCTTGAGCTCAATCTTTTTACCGCAACAAAGGTAAAAAATATATTCTACAACATACAAATGAATTCCCTAAAAAATGCATTACATATATCATTTATTGATATAAATCAAATAAACAATATCAGAACACGCTTTGATGTAACTCTTTTGTAACACCAAGCCACCATTTCAATCAAATCGTTGACTTTTTGAAATACAACATGCAACAATATTATATACATAAGGCTTCCACCTCAGAGATTATTGCTAACTCACAACAATATTTCCCCAAAAGAAACATTCTTATTTTGGGCAACGTAAAAAAATATCCTACTTTTGCATATAATAACCTCAAAATAGTTAAGATGAAAAAACATGTTATTTTATTGACGATGACAGTTACTCTATTCGGATTGTCATCATGTATGAGTATTTTCTCCAGTTCACAACAGCCCATAACCATTACAGGAGAGAATGGAATCAAACTGTATGATGCAACAAATAATGTAAAACTTGCAGAAATCAAAGAAGGAGAATCTACCACAATCAGATTAAAGAAGAAACTTTCCGATAAAACTATTATAGCCAAGAAAGAAGGTTATAAAAACACTCCTTTTGTCATAGAATCGGCATTCAATGCAAAATCTTTATGGAATATATTGTTCTGGCCGGGGTTCCTGATTGATTTAGGCACAGGAAAAATCAACAAGTATGATCCGGTTATATATAATGTAGAAATGGAGAAAGAATAGACAAAACAAATCAAAACAAGTAGAAATAGACAAATAATAAAAAAGCCTTTGACTTACATCAAAGGCTTTTTTATTATTCAATAACTTGTCAGATTATCCACCGAAGTTATCGTACATGATAGAAGAGCTTTCTACGCCCAGGCTATCCAGCATGTTAACCACAGCTTTTGACATCGGACCAGGACCACACATGTAGTATTCGATGTCTTCTGGAGCTTCGTGATCTTTCAGGTAAGTATTGTACATAACCTGATGAACGAATCCCGGAGTATACTTCACGCCCGCTGCATCGGCTGCCGGATCCGGACGGTCGAGTGCCAGATGGAAGTGGAAGTTCGGGAAATCTTTTTCCAACTGCAGGAAGTCTTGCAGATAGAATACTTCATTCAATGCACGAGCACCGTAGAAGTAATGAAGTTCACGATCTCTTGTATTCAATGTACGAGTCATATGCATAATCTGTGCACGCAGCGGAGCCATACCGGCACCACCACCTACCCAGATCATTTCCTTCTTAGAGTTGAAGATCGGGTGGAAGTCACCGTAAGGACCACTCATCAATACCTTATCACCCGGTTTCAGGGTAAAGATATAAGAAGAAGCGATACCCGGCATTACATCCATAAATCCGCTACGGTCTGGTTTGAACGGCGGAGTAGCAATACGAACGGTCAACATGAACACATCACCTTCGGCCGGATAGTTGGCCATAGAGTAAGCACGGATTGTTTCTTCCTCGTTTTTACATTTCAGCTTAAACAAACCGAATTTTTCCCATGCAGGCAAGTATTCCTTACCGATAAGGTCTTTATCGATATCCTTGTCGTAATCCATTTCGTATTTAGGAATCTTAATCTGAGCATAAGAACCCGGAATAAAGTCCATGTGAGCACCCTTAGGCAACTGTACTTTGAATTCCTTGATAAAGGTAGCCACGTTCTTGTTAGAGATAACAGTACATTCGTATTCTTTTACGCCCATTACAGATTCAGGCACCTTGATAGACAAGTCACCTTTCACCTTCACCTGACAGCCCAGACGCCAGTGGTCTTTCTGCTGTTTGCGGCTGAAGTGACTCACTTCAGAAGGCAGGATTTCGCCTCCACCTTCTATTACCTGACATTTACACTGTCCGCAAGAACCCTTACCACCACAAGCTGACGGCAAGAATACTCCGTTTACGGCCAATGTGTTCAGCAATGTAGAGCCAGACTCTACTTCCATTTCTTTATCGCCGTTGATAGTCAATTTCACATTGCCGGAAGCAACAAGAAAATTCTTTGCGACCAGCAGGATGACTACCAGCACCAGAATAGTCACCAGGAATACTCCAATGCTTGCTAAAATAAAACTCATATCCATTGTCTATTCCTTTCCTATTAGATGTTCAAACCAGAGAAACACATAAATGCCATTGCCATCAGACCTACAGTGATGAATGTGATACCCAGACCTTTCAACGGAGCAGGTACGTCAGAGTAAGCCATTTTTTCACGGATAGCAGCCAAACCTACGATAGCCAGCAACCAGCCCAGACCTGAACCCAATGCATAAGAGATTGAATCCCATACATCGCCGATGAACTTAGAGTCTGACGGAGTCAGGTTAATACGCTGCTGCATGAACAATGAAGCACCCATGATAGCACAGTTTACAGCGATCAACGGCAAGAAAATACCCAGTGAAGCATACAGTGAAGGGCTGAAACGTTCTACGATCATTTCAACCAGCTGTACGATAGCGGCAATTACGGCAATAAAGAGGATAAAGCTCAAGAAGCTCAAATCGATACCCAGAATACCGTCGGCAGCCAGCACCTTAGTCTGGAGCAAGTAGTTTACCGGCAGTGTAACCACCAGCACGAAGGTAACGGCAATACCCAGTCCCAGTGCGGTCTTCACATTCTTCGAAACAGCCAGATATGAACACATACCCAGGAAGAATGCGAAAATCATATTGTCCACAAAGATAGAGCGGACTAATAAACTTATAAAATGTTCCATAATCTTGTTTTAATTGAGAACCTTCACGAAACGAAAAGTATCTTTTCGACGGGAAAAGTTCTGCATTGAATAACTATTATTCTTTATCTTGCAATTCTTTGTGTTTAGCACGCTGATACCAAATAATACATGCTACGATGATCAATGCCATAGGAGGCATCAGCATCAAACCGTTGTTCACATAGCCAGCGCTCTTTATTGCATCATAGTTCAGGATGTTGAAACCAAGCAATGTACCAGAACCCAGCAACTCACGGATAAATGCAACCATTACCAGAATCTTTGCATATCCCAGACCGTTCCCAATACCATCCAAACAAGATTCCCACGGACCATTAGACATAGCAAATGCTTCCAGACGTCCCATCAGGATACAGTTGGTAATGATCAAACCAACGTATACAGACAACTGTACACTTACATCGTAAGCAAAAGCTTTCAACAATTCACTTACGATAGTTACCAGAGCAGCAACTACAACCAGCTGTACGATAATACGGATACGGTTAGGAATTGTCTTACGGATCAACGAAATCACAACATTGGAGAAAGCAGTAATAATGGTAACAGAAAGTCCCATTACGATAGCAGGCTCCAACTTAGAAGTAACTGCCAGTGCAGAACAGATACCCAATACCTGTACGGTCACCGGGTTATTCAAACCCAACGGAGTAGAAAATACTTCTCTATTTTTAGCTGAAAATAAACTTCCCATATTATTATCTCCTCCTCATTATTCGTTAGTAGTTAAAAACTTGGTGTATTGTCCCATACAGTCTTTCAGCATCTTGTCTACAGCAAGAGAAGTAATAGTACCACCTGAAATACCATCTACCTGATATTCCGGTTTTTCAACCTTACCATTCTTTACAACACCCAGACCGATGGCGCCATTCTCCAACACATTCTTATCTTTAAATTCGTTCTGGAAGTGTTCTGTAGCGATTTCAGCTCCCAGACCCGGAGTTTCAGATGCATGAGAGAAATAAGTTCCATAAACGGTATTCTTATCTTCATTCAGTGCAACATATCCCCAGATAGCTCCCCAAAGTCCGGCTCCGTAAACAGGAATGACATATTTAGTCTGACCGTCTATTTCGCAAACGAACAAGTGAGCACGACCGTTTTCCTTATATTCTTTTTCGTATGCAGTAACAAAAGCACCTTCATACGGAGTAAGTGTTCCGTCTTCGGCAACAACCATATCAGACTTCACAACTTTGGCAAATTCAGCTTCCGCATCCTGTACATCCTTGATACCCAGTGAAGAAAGGATCTGCTTCTTTGTATCAAGCTCTACATTCTTTCCCTGAATATCGCGCAGAGAAGAATTGACGAAAGCCAGCAAGAATGCTACGATAACAACCATTACCGAAGCATAAATGATAGTATAAGAGTTACTATTAGTATTCATTGTATATTCGGTTTTTATTTGTTAGACATAGCACGTTTCGCACGACGAGAAATATTGTTCTGAACTATAACGTAGTCAATCAGCGGTGCAAAGATATTCATCAGCAGGATAGCCAGCATCATACCTTCAGGATAACCCGGATTCAATACACGGATAATGATTGCCATGGCACCAATCAGGAAGCCATATACAAACTTACCGTTTTCTGTACGTGAAGAAGTAACCGGGTCGGTTGCCATAAACACAGCACCAAAGCAGAAGCCACCCAAGCACAAGTGTTCGTACCACGGCATGTGAGCCACGCCGGTATCAGGACCGATTGTATTGAAGATCAATCCCATTACAGCTCCACCAACAAATACAGACAACATTGTCTTCCAGCTTGCTACGCCACTCCACAACAAGATAACGGCACCGATTGCGATAGCGATTACACTGGTTTCACCGATAGAACCCGGAATCAGACCAGTAACCATGTCCCATGAGAAAGCAGGACATTCAGCAACCTTGGCAACACCCAGCGGAGTTGCAGCAGTCAGACCATCTACAGTCTTGCCCAAACCGCAGATGCTGTCACCTGATACCCATACAGCATCACCTGACATTTTGGTAGGATAAGCGAAGAACAAGAATGCACGAGTAATCAAGGCAGGGTTAAAGATATTCATACCTGTACCACCGAATACTTCCTTAGCGAAGATTACAGAGAATGCTGTTGCAACAGCAAGCATCCACAACGGACAGTCTACAGGCACAATCATCGGAATCAACATACCAGAAACCAGGAAACCTTCCTGAATTTCTTCCTTCTTCCACTGTGCTACAACGAATTCAATTCCCAGACCTACTACATAAGAAACAATGATTTTCGGCAGAACAGCCAGGAAACCGTAAGCAAACATTTCGATAAAGCTACCGCTGATGCCTGCATGAACATAATGCTGATAACCGACGTTGTACATACCGAACAACAGTGCCGGTATCAATGCGATAACCACGAGTGACATGATACGTTTGCTATCAATCGCATCGTGGATGTGCGTACCTGTCTTCGAAGTAGTACTCGGAACAAACAAGAATGTTTCGAAGCCATCGAACACAGAACGAAAAGCATGATATTTGCCGCCCTCTTCAAAGTTTGGCTTTATCTTATCTAGATAATTTCTTAGCGCTTTCATTTATATTCTATTAATCTTTTAGTTAGTATTAGCACATTTCACGACGGAGCATATCCAGTCCTTCGCGAACGATACGCTGCAGTTCCATCTTAGAAGAGCAAACGAACTCACACAGAGCAAAGTCTTCAGGAGCAACTTCGTAGATACCCAGCTGTTCCATGCGGTCAATATCTCCGGCTATGATTGCCTTAATCAAATATTCGGGCATGATATCCATCGGCAACACCTTATCATACTCGTTTGACATAATCATGTGACGTTCGCCACCCTTTACACGAGCATCGAGTGTATATTCTTTCTTGCCCATCAGCCAGCTGAAGTAAGAATGGCTAGTGCTGAACTGATCAAGACGAGGCATGATCCATCCCAGCATTTCGTGTACGTCGCTACCTTCAGGAATAACTGTTACCTGGCTATGGAATGCGCCCAGGAATCCGTTGGCAGAAATCTGCTTACCTGTCAGGACATTGCCGCTGATATAACGCAGTTCCTTACCGGTTGTTACATTGCCTGCAAACACATTTGTCAGACATGCACCTACTTTCAGCTTGCAATAAGCAGCCTTCTTCACTTCAGAGCCTGTTACAGCTACCGTACGAGTCATATCCACGTGTCCGGTATTCAACAGACGACCGATAAAGATTACAGCCTGCGGATCGATAGTCCATACGGTTTCACCTTTATTTACAGGAGCGATGTGGTTGATTTGCACACCTACGTTGCCTGCAGGATGAGGTCCGTCGAACACTGTCACAGTCACGTTCTTAGCCTGTGTCAGAGCCGCTGCACTTTGTTTCACACTAATACTCAGGTAAGTCTTGGCAATTTTTGCCAAAGCATCGAGTCCTGTCTGGAAATTTGCTTCTTCACCTTTCAGGGCAAATTCAAAATCAGGAGCAAGCGGATTGCTGTCGAATGCTGACACGAAGATTGCTCTCGGAGCAACTGTCGGATCGGCAACAACATCATACGGACGCTGCTTGATGAAAGCGAACATACCGCTTTCCAGCAACAGTTCCTTTACCGCAGCTGCATCCATCTTGGCAACATCTTTCTTGCCAAAGTCCTGGAAGTCCTGTTCTGCGGCAGCTTCCACCGTAATGCTCATTACTTTACGGCGAGCTCCACGCTCCACACTGGTTACTACGCCACTTACGGGCGAAACAAATTTCACTTCAGGATGATTCTTGTCAATAAACAAGGGTCCTCCGGCCATAACATATTCCTGTTCTTTCACCACTACCTTAGGAGTCACGCCTGTAAAATCATCGGGAATCAATGCATAGAATCCCGGTTCCTTTACAGCCACCACTTCGGCAGCCGCCTTGCCTTTCAGGTTAATGTCAAGACCTTTACGCAATTTTATTAAATTAGCCATATTGGGTTATAAAAAATGGTTTTATAAATTTGACTGCAAAATTAAATAAAAAAGAATGGAAATAAACAATTCCAAACGAGGAATTACGGAAAAAATTCCTTATATAATGGTGTACAAGTTACAAAAACAAGCGAAATGTCTTTATTTTGTAATATGCAGAAAGCAATTTCAATCATTTTAAATTCTGTCAAATCCGGTCGATCCAGCCCTTTCCGGCACTCGTTTTACAGAAAAAAGCGTCCCCGTCCTACCAAACAAAGTTTAACATTGGCAAACATCTTTTATCTATTTAATTAAAGTCCACCAACATTCCCGCAGGAAATCTTGAAGCAGAAAAAGAGAAGTCCTTACAAACTCTTCGCAATTTCCTGAAGGGGAAAAATTTTCCGGAGCAGACTTCCCTGAAAATTTGTACAAAAACTAAAATCTTTTGTACAAATTTTCAGAAAACATCAGCACAAGTTTATTCGAAGAAGCGGGGCTTTTACCGAAGAGAAAAGCCCGATTTTTCCGGCATCCCGTTTCCGGTGAAGGGCGTGAAGGGCAAAAAAGGCACAAAAAGTTTTTAATATCCGGGATTTTGCTCCAGCAACCCGTTCATGACAATGACCTTTTCCGGAATGGGGAACACAGTGGTATAACCGTCCGCCTCACCGGGAAGCTGAGGACGGAAACTGTACGGACGGGTAAACTGACGGAAACGAATCAAGTCCTGACGCCGCCAGCCTTCCCAAGCAAGCTCCATCTGTCTCTCGGCCAGCAGGTTTTCGAGGGTCGCCTCACGGTAAGGAGCTCCTACCCTGCCACGTACCTCATTCAGCTCGGCAGTTCCATCTTCACCGTTCCGTACTTTGGCTTCACTCATCATCAGCAGTACATCGGCATAACGGAACAGAACAATATCATTATCCATCAGCTTGCCGTCTTTCAAGGCCGTATTATCGACCTCGTATTTCTTCATACGGGCACCTGCCGTCTGCTCATACTCCGTGTTCGATACGTCGAGCGCCACTTTATCCGGATGGTAAATCAAAGGCTCACCGTTATCGAGCAATACCGGATTGCCTTGCAAATCGTACACCTCATCCGCAAAATAGCAGTAATCGAAACGAGGATCTACTGCATCTGTTCCATAACCATACGTCTGTAAAACCTCCAGTGTCGCACTCGACCCATTCTCACCTCCCAAGCCATAGGCTTTGGCATGATTGTAATGACGGGAACGGAAAGGATACTGCATCTGATTGGTGTACAAAGTCTTATTCATGGGAACAACAAAAATATTCTCTTGAGAAGATTCATTAAAAATGGCAAAATTGGAAGTATAATCGTTTTCCAGCCGATACCCCATCCGCGCAAGCTCCGTACAATAGTACTGTGTAGTCTGCCATGCATTAAGTCGTTTGCCATTGACCGTGAAATAAATAGTACTGCCATTAGGATAAACGCCGTCGGTCCAGTCGGCATCCATATAAACTTCTGTGTTCAGTGCCAGCTTAGCCAGCAGGAAGTATGCCACAGCCCGTGTCACCCTTCCATAATACGTACCCGGAGTATTACTTCTTTCTTCGCTTAAAAAGGGAGCAGCCTCCTGCAATTCCTTCACAATGAAGGTAAATATCTCATCCCGTCCTGCCTGCATCATCGTTTTATCGCCAGTATTGGAGGAGATTATCAGAGGTACCCTCCCAAACAAGTCCATGGTATAATAATAAAACATGGCACGGAGAGCACGCACTTCGGCCTTGTACGCTGGAAGTTCCTTATCGGAATGAGTGACCGAGAAACGTTCAATCTGTTCCAGTGAATAGTTACACTGCTTGATGGAGCGGAACAGGTATTCCCAGGTATTCAGTATGGCATCGCTGTTTACTCCCCATTGGTGAAGGTAAAGTCCCTGCCAGAATCCGCCGTCGTACCAGTCACCTCCACGGGTCGGCATGATAGCCTCATCGGTCGTAAAAGTATTCAGGTCGTATATTCCACGTCCAGTTCCCTGCAACCCCTCAGAATCCTTATAACTTCCTATACAATTATAGAGTGACGCCACACCGTTACGGTAAAGATCCGAGATGGAAGCATAGGCTTCTTCTTCGGACAAGCCGTCGCGGGGATGTTCTTCCAGGAAACTGCCGCATGCCAGATTCAGAGTTACAGAACCTGCCAGCAAATATAGATATAGTTTCTTCATAATAAACAATTTAGAAATTAAGGCTTAAACTGATAGTATAAGTTCTCGACAGCGGATAAGTACGCTTATCGTCTACTCCCAAGGTAGAGTCGACCGTCATGCTGTTGACAAGCGGAGTCAGTCCTGAATAGCCACTGATGGTACCCAAATTGTTGATGGTAAACGCCAGACGCATGTTACGCAAAAACTTTGTACTTTTCAATGGCACATAATATCCTACCGTCAGATAATCGAAGTTGATATAATCACCGTCTTCCAGCCAGTAGTCGGTTGCCGTCTGATCCTTGATCATCCGTGCGGGAGCCTCTGCCATCACGTTATAATCCGGAAGGCTGTTCATATTCATATACGTCAGCGAGGTACCGTTATAAATCTTATGACCGAAAGCTCCGTTCACCTGCAAGGAAACATCAAACTGCTTATAGCGGAAACTAATATTCGACCCAAGCAAGGTTTTCGGAACAGCCTGACCGGCAATATAGCGGTCTTCGCCGTCTTCCAGATTCACACCTCCCCCATTCAGATCGGCTATTCCGTAAGTATACCCTCCATTCCCGTCGGGAACCAGTCCGGTACAATGAGGCAGATAAAATACGCCCAGCGGCTGTCCTACTATCTGATAAACGATATTGTTGTATCCTCCATGAAAGCCGGCACCATTCAGCCCCGCAATGACGGTATATTCCGAAGCAGAAACATACTCCCCGTTATACATGCCGCTCAGAGAGAGCAACTTGTTTTTCTGGAAAGTAATATTTGCGTTGATGTTCAATTCCATATCTTTGGTTTTCAAAGGCGTAATACCGACGGATATTTCCGTTCCGCTGTTGCGCATGGAACCGATATTTGCCAGCAACGTATTGTAAGTAAATGGAGGAACACTTACCCGATAGTTATAAAGCATGTCGGTAGTCTTGGAATTATAATAGTTGACCGACAGCAGCAGGCGGTTGCCATACAAGCCGATATCCAGCCCGGCATTGAACGTATGCTTCACCTCCCATTTCAAATCGGGATTGATATTCCGCAGTGTTTCGTACGTCACGACCGGTGAATTTCCTACCGGTGCCACTCCGTTCGGGCGGACAAGGTTCATCGTGGTATACGAATCTATTCCTCCCTGATTGCCGGCAAGTCCGTAACCAACACGCAGCTTCAGGTTATCGATCCACGAGAGTCGCCTCATAAACTTCTCACTGGTAATATTCCATGCGGCTGAAACCGACGGGAAAAATCCCCATTTATGATTTGCACCAAATTTGGAAGATGCATCGGTACGAGCATTCACCGTAAGCACATAACGGTCGGCATAGGTATAGTTTACTCGCCCCAGGAATGAAGCCAGATGCGGTTCCTCATAATACGAGCCGGTTCCATCCCACGGACGCAACGCACCAGCCTGCAAGTTATCGAAGCCCATTTTATCCGAAGAAAAGTTGGTTACCGTAGTATAAAAGCCCGTATAGACACTTTTCTCCAGTTCCGCCAGTGCCAGTACATCGATGAAATGCTTTTTCAACTGCTTCTGATACGTAAACATCGCATTTCCCAGCATCGACTCCGAGCGTCGGTTTCCCCGATACGCCTGTCCGTGCGCCCAGACCGTAGTGGGCAGATACTGGGAGTCTTCGGAATCATTGTAAGTATAGGAGCCGAAAAGGACAAACTTCAGATCTGGAGAAAGATTGAAGTTCAGGCGGGCGTGCGCGCTGAAATAAGAAATATCATCACGGTCGTTCACTTCCATCCATGCCAGTGGATTGGTAATCTGACTGGCCGTCGTTATCTGATCCCATGCATCCGTAGTATAATCCTTATGATTCGGAAACGTAGGATTGAAAGCCGCTGCAGAATAGAACGTCTTCTGCAAGTCGACCAGGTTACGGTTTTTCTTCACCGAACCGAAAAGTCCCAGCTCGCACTGGATAAACTTACCGAATATATCCTGCGACATATTCATGTTCGAGGTAAAAAGTTTCATGCTTTCATTCAGCACTACTCCCTCCCGGTCGAGGTAACCCAAAGACACACGATACCGGGAAGCCTCTCCTCCTCCATAAAAAGCGATGTTGTGATTCTGCTGAATACCCAGCTGTTCGATTTCTTTCTGAAAATCCGTATTGTAACCTTTATCCAGAATAGACAGTCCATGTGCCGCAGTCACATTGCGGTATTCTGCCCCCGAAAGCATATCCAGATGACGATAGGCATGCGCAATACCGAAACTTCCGTTATAATTGATGCGCGTCTTGCCCGAAACACCTTTTTTAGTCGTGATATTGATTACACCCGAAGCACCTCGGGAACCGTACTGTGCTGTTTCGGAAGCATCTTTCAAGATAGTAAAGCTTTCAATATCCGTAGGGTAAACAGAAGTAAGCATACTTAAATCGCCCAACACACCGTCGACGATTATCAGCGGATCATTGCCACTTGTCAGTGAAGTGGTACCCCGCATCCGCACCGACTCCAGGGCTGCCGTACCGTTACTGCTTTTCATAATCGATAATCCCGGAACTCGTCCCTGAATGGCTTCCAACGGATTGGCAAGCTGTTCCTTGTTCATCTGCTGCTCGGTAATCTGCTCCACCGAACCGGATATGTTTTTCAGACTTCCCCGTGCGTAGCCTACCGTGATTACACTATCAGGAAGAGAAAGGGCTTCGCTCTGCGCATTTGTACCCTGACACAACCACGGTGCGAACAAACAGGCGGCCAGATACTTCGTCTTTGTTCTCCGATGCTTCTTCATAAATATTAGATTTAAGGTTAAAGTACGAAGTTAAGCAAAATGAAAGACAAAAGCAACATTACGGACAAAAATAAAACGCCCTGAAAGCCTTCAGACGGTGTCAGCCGTTCAAAAGAATTCAGGACGTTATATCTATAAATTCATCTTATGCGTTATTCTTCCGGTGCAAACATCGGGTCCCATGCAGGCAGACGTACCGGCTTTTGCTTCAAGATATTCAGTACCTTCTCCGGCACATATTTTTTCTCTACCACCAGACGGAACATGTATTCGTTGAACCATTCATCCGTCATAATGAGATGTCCTTTATAACCGGATTCAGCTCCCCAGCTATTTTCGACCATCCATTTTTTCGGCTTGCCGTTTTTATCCAGATCGACAGCCATCAAAGTCATGGCATGGCTGGAACCGCTAGCAAATGTCTGTACGCGCTGTTTCTTGTCCATGCCGAATGTGGTTCCCATCAATGATTCATAATCGAAGTTCTTCAGGTCGAGTGTACCCCGCTTGCTGTCAAGGAATTTAGCCACGTCACAAGAAAAGTACATCATCGTACTGTCTTTGATTGAAGCGATTGCCATTTCCTTTATCTCATCGACAGGCAAGTTTACATACGTCCAGTTCTTTCCATCGTATACATGACGGTCGAAATCAATTTCATAACATTTGTAATATTCACGGCTCGGGTCATTCATCAGCATGACATAATTGTTTGTCAAATCATTTCCCAGAAATTCCTGATAGAAAGACAGCGGAGTATATTCCTTTGTCACTCCGTTCATGGTCCATGTAAAGTGTTCTACCGGCTCACCCAATGCCAAAGCCAGCATACGATAAATGGTAGAAAGCATTTCTGTTTTCTTTTGTCCCAGCGCTGAGAGCTTTGTGCCTTTGGCAGCCTCATCACGCAACTGCAATCCGAATTCTCTCAGTTTCAGGCCAACCAGACGAGCTATCTGCGACGTATTCTCGCTGCTATAGGTTTCGGGCATGACCGAAGCCGGTACTACACCATATTTCCCTATGATGTCGGAAATACCAGTAAACTGTCCACCGTCGCTGATGGGATTGCGGAATAGCCATTCTACCATTTTATCGTCCATCGGCTTTTCACGCGTATCAATGATGCCCTGTAGGAAAAGATTTGCTTTTTCCAGCTGGTCATAGAAGAAACAGTAATTCTGAGAAAACTCCATTTCATCCAGTCCGTATTTGGCTATCATTTGTGCACGCAGTACGTTCAGACCGGTAAAGAGCCAGCAACGTCCCGACTGCTGCTGGTCGGTAATACCGTGTGAAATTACTTTATTCGAGAAGTTCGTATCGAAGTTTGCCAGATTTTCATGATTTTTCGCCAAAACTGCTATGCTGGTTCCTGCCATGGCATTGTAAATAGCCTTGTCGGCAGCGGTATGCTTGTAGCTACTTTTCATCTGACTTAACATGTCTTGTGTAATCCCCCCTTGCTGAGCCTGTGCACCCAGCGCCATTGCCATCAGGCATGTCAATGCTATACTTTTTTTCATAGTCCTTAATGTGTTAGTTTCTGAATGATGCGCCAAAAGTACGAAATAGTCTTTTAAAAATAGTAAAATAAGCAGGCAAAATATAGATTACCTCAAGTGATATTTGTAATTTTGATTAATTTTTGAGCAGTACGCATGAGTAAATTCAGAAAAGTCAAACATATTGTCCGATTTACCATTATTATAGCATTGGTATGCTATTTCGGAATCATCGCCGTTTTGAGTCTTCCTTTCATTCAAAAACGGCTTTCTGTGCTTGCTGCTCAGGAACTCAGCCGCATCATGCAGACAGAGGTAAGCATCGGAAACATAGACTTGGGATTATTGAATCGTGTCATCATACAGAATGTATATCTGGAAGACAAGTCGGGACAAGAGTTACTTAAAGTGGCCCGCCTGTCTGCAAAGATAGAACTATCTCCATTATTGCACGGAAGAATTCGTATCAGCAGTATCCAGCTCTTCGGTCTGAATGCTCATTTAAACCGGCAGACTCCCGAAAGTAAACCTAATTTCCAGTTTATTCTCGACGCTTTTGCTTCGAAAGATACGGTAAAGAAAAAATCGAACATCGATTTAAGAATCAATTCTGTGTTAATCCGCCGCGGACAAATCTACTACGACCTTCTATCGGCGGCACAGACACCGGGACGCTTCAATACAAACCACCTGGGCATTCAGAATTTTTCGGCAACCTTGTCGCTGAAGGCACTGACTCCCGATTCTCTGAATGCGCAGATCAAGCGCTTGAGCTTCAACGAACAGAGCGGGTTCAAGTTGAAAAAACTGGCCTTAAAACTGACAGCCAATCATTACGGCTTGCAAGCCAACAACGTAGAAGTTTCACTGCCTCAAAGCGAACTGGCTATCGATACACTTGCTGTCGCTCACGACAGTGCATCCTCATTCCCAATCTTTAACAACGATACGCAGTATATGGCTCGCATGCATGCCAGCATTGCATTGTCCGATCTGGCTATGTTTGTTCCATCGTTCGCGCACTTCGACGATGATATCAATCTGCGTATTGCACTCGAGGGAAAAGGATATCAGACAAAATGTACCGACATTTATCTTTCGAACAATGACCAGAGCCTCTTACTGAAAGGAGAAGCCATGATAAATCACTGGAATGAGAAAAACAACTTGTTCCTTTTCGGTAACTTGTCGCAATTGGATGCGGATAAAGAAGGCATAAGCTGGCTCATTCAGAACTTGACCGGCAAAGCCAATGCGCCCGATATCTTGCAGCGAATTGGAGATATCAGCTTCAACGGCGATATATCCGGCTATCTGAATCAGCTGACAACTCATGGCACACTTCTGACCGACGTAGGAAATATTCGTGCGAATGTAACTATGCATTCCGACACGATCACTCATTTGCATTCTTACTCAGGTAAGATAATCAGTCCAGAGCTGAATCTAGGCATGTTGCTCAATCAGGAAAAGACATTGGGGAATGCAGCTTTCGACATCGAATTGCAAGGCTTCAAATATAACAACGGGAAAGCAGAATCGTACATTAAGGGTAATATTTCATCCCTGACATACAAACAATATGAATACCGCAACATCATGCTCGACGGTAAGTATACGCCGGGAGGATTCAATGGAAAATTGTCTTTGGATGACAGTAACGGGAATATTGAAATCAACGGACACTTCGCAACCCGACAGGCTGTACCCGACTTTAATTTGAGAGCGGTAGTACGAAACTTCCGCCCCAATGACTTACATCTGACCGACAAATATAAAGACACGGACATGTCACTGAATCTGACAGCCGATTTCAGCGGACATTCCATCGACGATATGCAGGGTAAAATCAGCATAGACAGTGTCAGTGTCAACGCTCCGGAAGAAGCCCAGTGCTACTATCTCGATAATCTGAGCATCACTGCCGGAAATACGGGCAAGAACAAGGAGAAGCAAATCGAAATCCACTCTCCTTTCCTGAATGGTTCCGTCAAGGGAAACTATTCATATCGTACCCTTCCCGCAAGTATCCTGAAAACATTGCAGCGATATATTCCATCGCTACTGGCACTGAACAAGGAACTGCCGGAAACAAACAATAATTTCCTGTTTCATTTTCAGTTGGATAATACGGAATTATTTTCCAAAGTACTCAATATTCCTATCGAACTGGGCACGCCGGCTACCCTGAACGGTTATTTCGACGACAGCCGTACACGCTTGCAGATACAAGGTTATCTGCCTGAGTTTGTCTATAACGATTCTTATTTCGAATCGGGAACGTTCCTTTGCAGCAATACAGCAGATGAACTGGAATGTCAGGTGCGCATCAACAAACGGATGAAAAAAGGAGGTATGATCAATTTTTCTGTCAACTCCCTCGTAGCAGCAGACAAACTGAAAACAACGATTCACTGGGGAAACAACGTTCCCTCTACTTTCAGCGGTGTAGTAGAAACAATGACCAGTTTCCGGAAATCGGAAGAGAAAAACAGGTTATCGACTACCATCGATATTCGTCCAAGTAAAATCATCTTGAACGATACAATATGGAAAGTACATCCATCGAAAATTACCATAGACAAAGATCTGATAGAAATCGATGATTTCCTGTTTGAGCATCAAGACCAATATGTACGGGCCAACGGGCGTATCGGAAAAGAGCAGACTGATTCATGTCTGGTAGACTTGAGCAACATCAACTTACAATACGTAATGGACATTATCCAGTTCCATGCTGTCAAGTTCAACGGACTAATTACCGGTCGCGTACACTTACACAATGTGCTGGACAAGCCTGTTATGTATACTCGACTCAGCGTCAAAGACTTCTCTCTGAATGATGCGCTGCTGGGGTTGGGAGATATAAAAGGAGAATGGGATAATGAACTGGGAGGTGTCCGGCTACATGCCGACATAAAAGAAAACGAGCATTACTTTACGAACGTAGACGGATATGTTTCTCCGAAAGAGAAAGGGCTCAACCTGAATATTCAGGCAGGAGGTACGAATCTGTCGTTCTTGCAACCATTCGTTGAAAACATCTTCTCGAACATGCAAGGAAGAGTTTTCGGACACGTACGCCTATACGGACCATTCGCAGGGCTGGACCTGGAAGGCAATGCCCAAGCTGATGCCAGCATGAAGGTAAACATCTTGAATACGTCGTTCACGGCTCATGCTGATTCCGTCCGCATTACATCGGGACACTTTAACTTCGATAATGTACGCGTTACAGACCCTGAAGGACATACCGGACTGATCAATGGGTCTCTTAACCATACTAAATTGAAGAATCTGACCTATAATTTCCGCTTTAATACAAACAGGATGTTAGTATATTATACAGAGAAGGAAACTCCTGAATTCCCCTTCTATGGCAAGATATATACTACAGGTGATGTATTACTGCGTGGAGGAAACAATATGCTGACCGTAGACGGAACGTTACGTACCGATCCGGGAACTAAATTCACGTATGTCACGGCAACTGCTGCCGAAGCTATCAACACACAATTCATTACGTTTGTAGACAAGACTCCTCGCCGACAGCAAGAAAATATCCAGACCGAGCTGTATCATCATCTTAATAAAACAGAAGAAGATGAAGAAGATGATACGCCGACTGATACACATATCAACCTTCAGATAGAAGCTACTCCGGCTGCAACCATGCGCATCGTCATGGACCCGGTGGCCAGAGATAATATCTCGGCAAACGGAACCGGTAATCTTCGTATCAATTATTATAACAAAGGAGATTTCCAGATCTTCGGAAATTATAACATAGAGGAGGGTATCTATAAGATGAGCATGCAGAATGTTATCCATAAAGATTTCGTCCTGCAATCGGGAGGCTCTGTTTCATTCAACGGTAATCCGAGAGAAGCCAACCTGGATGTACAAGCTGTATATACCGTCAACTCTGCTTCACTGAATGACTTAGTGGCCGATGCTTCCAATACAAAGGGAACAGTAAAGGTCAACTGCCTGCTGAACCTGAAGGGTAACCTGACAGCTCCGACACTGAAGTTCGATCTTGATCTGCCCACCGTCAGCGACGAAGACCGTGAACTGGTACGAAGTCTGACAAGTACGGAAGAACAAATGAATACTCAGATTATTTACCTGCTGAGTATCGGCAAGTTCTATACGTATGACTATGCCAATAATGCCAACCAGTCGGATGCAACCAGTTCGCTAGCTTTCAGTACGCTCTCGGGACAGCTGAACAATATGCTCTCACAAGTTATCGACAGTCAGAACTGGAACCTAGGAACAAACTTAAGTACAGGCGACAAAGGCTGGACTGATGTGGAAGCAGAAGCCATACTTTCAGGAAGGTTGCTCAACAACCGTCTGATTATAAACGGTAACTTCGGCTACCGGGATAATCCGATGCGTAACACCAACTTTGTAGGTGATTTTGAAGCAATGTGGCTGCTGACCAAGAATGGAGATTTCCGTCTGAAAGGATATAATCAGACAAATGACAGATATTTCACCAAATCGACCTTGACAACACAAGGCATCGGTTTGATGTACAAAAAAGACTTTACCAACTGGCGTGAGCTTTTCGACTGGATTTTATTGAAGCGAAGAAGCAAACGCAACAGTCAATGATAAATCAAAAAACACAACATTATAAAAACAAACTATCACATTATGGAAAAGAACTACTTCTTGCCTGCCGAATGGCATCCGCAAAGTTATATCCAACTGACGTGGCCACATAGCGAAACCGACTGGAACTATATGCTGGACGACGTAGAAGCATGTTTTCTCAATCTGGCACGTGAAATAGCTTCCCGCCAGCCTCTTCTGCTGGTAGCCCCCGAATATCCCGAGATACTGAAAGGCCTCGACTGCAAGGATAATATACATTATATTTCATGCCCGACAAACGATACATGGGCGCGCGACCATGGATTCATCACCTTGTTGCAGAATGACGGTACTCCCCTATTGCTGGATTTCTGTTTCAACGGCTGGGGAATGAAATTTGCCGCGAATAAAGACAATCTGATAAACAGTCGGATATATCAAAGTAAACTACTGAACGGGGAATATATCAACTGCCGTAACTTTGTACTTGAAGGAGGTTCGATAGAAAGTGACGGAAAAGGAACACTGCTTACCACTTCCACCTGTCTGCTTGCTCCCAACCGGAATGACACGATGGATCGCAGTGAACTGGAGAAATACCTGAAAGAAAGATTCAACCTCCAACAAATCTTATGGCTGGATCACGGATTCCTTGCAGGTGATGATACCGACAGCCATGTTGACACCCTGGCACGTCTGTGTCCGGACGACACCATTGTCTACGTACAATGTACCGACTCGTCTGACGAGCACTATAAAGAGCTGCAACTGATGGAAGAGCAATTCAAAGCATTCCGTACACTGGAAGGAAAACCTTACCGCTTACTTCCACTACCGATGGCAGAAACTGCTTACGATGAAGAAGGGAATCGCCTTCCAGCGACTTATGCCAATTTCCTGATAATGAATCAGGCGGTACTCTATCCGACCTACGACCAGCCAGCGAACGACCTGAAGGCAGCCGAAGTACTGGCACAGGCTTTCCCCGGCAGAAAAATTGTAGGAATAGACTGCCGTGCATTAATTCAGCAGCACGGATCATTGCACTGTGTCACCATGCAGTATCCGGAAAATGTAAAACCTGACAAATTTTAAAAATCTCAGAACCGATATGAAAAGAATTATCCGTGTAGGTATCGTACAACAATCTTGTACAAACGACCTGAAAACCAATTTAGAGAAACTGCATCGCAACATTGCCTCTGTAGCACAGGCAGGCGCACAGCTTGTCGTGTTACAGGAGTTACATAATACCCCTTATTTTTGCCAGACGGAAGATACTTCCCTGTTCGATCTGGCAGAATCTATCCCCGGTCCTTCGACAGGATTCTACAGTGATATAGCCGCTGCTTATCACATCGTACTGGTTACTTCACTATTTGAGCGCCGTGCTCCGGGACTCTATCACAATACAGCCGTAGTATTTGATGCGGACGGAAGCATTGCCGGGAAATACCGTAAAATGCACATTCCTGATGATCCGGCTTACTACGAAAAATTTTATTTCACACCCGGTGATCTGGGCTTTGAACCAATCGAAACCAGTTTGGGGAAATTAGGTGTACAGGTATGCTGGGACCAGTGGTATCCCGAAGGAGCAAGACTGATGGCTTTGAAGGGTGCCGAACTGTTGATCTATCCGACAGCTATCGGATGGGAAAGCAGTGACACACAGGACGAGAAAATGCGTCAGCTTGGAGCATGGGTGACTGTACAACGCGGACATGCCGTAGCCAACGGACTCCCGGTCATCGCCGTGAACCGTGTAGGACTTGAACCTGATCCTTCAGGCCAGACCAACGGCATACAGTTCTGGGGAAACAGCTTCGTCGCAGGACCACAAGGAGAAATTCTGGCACAGGCCAGCAACCTGAAAGAAGAAAATATCGTTGTAGATATAGATATGAACCGCAGTGAGAATGTACGCCGCTGGTGGCCTTTCCTGCGTGACCGCAGAATTGACGAGTTTGAGGATCTGACAAAGCGCTTTATCGATTAAAAAGACAGATTTTTCTCTTTTGCAATCGAACTTGCTGCCAGCAATAATACAGAAGATCTTTCGAACCATACAGCCATCCGGATTCATTGTTTATTACAAATGCCGGAAAGCGATTATTCGTATACGCCGTTATAGCCGTATTTGACTTTATTTCTTAACTGGCAGCAAAAGAATTTATATAAAACAATTCCCCACAGATTAAAGCCCGAAAGGAATCATAATCTGTGGGGAATAATTGTATATATAAAAAACGGTATCAACGTTTATGCCAGAATCCCGGAGAGAACATCAGCAAGATACCAAACAATTCCAATCGACCTATCAGCATCATAAATGACAATACCCACTTTGCCAGATCAGGAAGAGCACTCCATGAAAAAGCTGGTCCGTATGCACCCAGACCTGGTCCCACATTACCCAAGCTGGAAACAGACAATCCGAAAGCTTCCGTCAGTCCCAATCCTAGGAACATCAGCACAATCCACCCGATGAAAAGTGTAATAAGATACAGCAGCACAAACGTGTTAACCGTTGATATGGTAGAAAAAGAAATGGTCTGCTGATTTACCTTTACCGGCAATACTGCTCGTGGGTGAATCAAACGACTAAATTCATTCTTCATATTCCGGAACAAAATAACCAGACGCATGTTTTTGATGCCACCACCGGTCGATCCAGTACATCCTCCGGCCATCATCGTATAAATCAACAACATCCATGTAAAAGGAGGCCAGCCATTATAATCATCAGTAGCAAAGCCACAGGATGTATGTACACTAGCAACTTGGAAGAATGCTTTTCTGAAAGCCTCCTCCCATCCATAATGATTTTGTGTCACCAACGGAATGGTAATAAGTAATGTAACTATTCCGACAGACATCAGAAACCATCTACTTTCATCATCCTTAAACAAATGGAGAAATTTCCCTTTGAGGCACATAAAATACAGCGAAAAGTTTATGCCCGACAAAACCATAAATATGGCAATGACATATTCTATAAACGGAGAGTGCCAGTAAGCCACACTATCCTGCTTGGTAGAATATCCTCCGGTTGCAGTTGTAGAAAAAGCATGACAGACAGCATCAAACAAGTTCATTCCCCCCAGCATCAATAAGATTGTTTCGGTTACGGAAAGCAACAGATATACCGTCCAAAGCCACTTTGCCATAATACTAATTTTGGGATGAATCTTATCGTGCGTTACCCCTGTAGCCTCTGCCGAAAACAACACCTGATTTCCCACTCCAAAAATCGGCAAGACAGCTATGGTAAAAAAGACGATACCCAAACCACCAATCCACTGAGAAAAGCTACGCCAAAACAACATACCATACGACAAAGACTCAATGTCATCGAGAATGGTCGCCCCTGTTGTGGTAAATCCTGACATCGTTTCGAAAAAAGCATCACTTACCGAAGGGATCTCTCCACTCAAATAAAAAGGAAGCATCCCGAACAGTGTAAATAAAAGCCAGGTAAAAGCAACAATACAATAACCGTCGCGACGGGAAAGCTTATTTTCGGCCTTACGACCTAAAAATACCAAAACAGCCCCTGCCACCGCAGTGATAAGCGTAGAATAAATAAAATAGATATAACTATGCTCCTTGTAGCATAGCGAAACTCCTGCACAAACAAGGAACATAACTCCTTCTATAAACAATAAAATACCCAATATACGGAATATCATCTTCCGATTGATCAGACTGTTTGTCCGGTTTCCATTCAAATATTCATTATTAGCTATAATGTCTTGCATGTCCTTTTCTCTAAAATTCGAATTACAAAACTAATGATAAAGATCGAATAGATTGGATTTTTCGACTAAAAAGATGCATTTTAATTTGTAATTTATACTGAACATTCGGAAATATTTGCGTAATTTGCAACATTAATTAACCAAATTATCTTCTGACACGGTATGAGTAAACTTACTTTTCATCTGATTAAAAAGCTGACAGGCATTGATATCGAGCAACTGCAAAACGATAACGAAGCCTTACTGATAAAAAACCAGCAACTTTCCATCGAGGTTAAAGACGCAAATAAAGAAGTAACTTACAAGCGTACTCAACTGACCGAAACGCAGGAGGAGCTTTCTGTCGCACAAACAGAACTTGCCCAACTACAGACATCTGTTTCCACACATCAGCAAGAAATATCGAACTTGCAGGCTGAAATTGCTAAACTACAGTCGGACAAAGCTACAGGACTGGAAAAGATGCAATCCGACGAGCAGGAAATTGTTTCCCGCGACAATGAAATAAAGTCACTAAACGATAAGCTCAGCGAAGCACTGAAACAGAACGAAACCATTACAGCCGGCAAGAACGAGCTGGAACATCAGTTGACTGATTTAAAAGGAAAACAAAATCAGACTGTCAGCCAACTAGAAGATTTGCAGAAGCTGAACGAGCAGATGACTGCCGATAAAGAGCAACTGAAGTTGCAACTCTCGGAGGCACGAAAGGAAAATGAACGTATGGCAGCCGATAAAGACGGACTGCAACAACAGCTTGACGAGGTGCAGCAGCAAAAGGCTACACTCGAAACAGACAAGAGCGAGCTGGAACGTCAGTTAACTGCTGAAAAAGAAATACAGAGCCAGCGTCTTACGCAATTGGAAGAATTGCAAAAGCAAAACGAATGCATGGCTACCGATAAGGAACAACTGAAACAGCAACTGTCGGAAGCGCTGAAACAGAATGAAATCATTGCTGCCGGAAAAGATGAAATGGAACAACAGCTTAGTGATGCGCTGAAACAAAACGAAACCATTTCGGCAGACAAAGATGAACTGGAACGTCAGTTGACTGATTTGAAAGAGGATGAAAGCGAAAACAATACATTGCTGGATGACTTACAGAAGCAGAACGAAAGCATTGCTGCTGAGAAAATTCAGCTTAATCAGCAGCTTTCGGAAGCATTAAAGCAAAACGAAACGATTGCCACCAAAAGAGATGAGCTGGAAAAACAGCTTAACGATACACTGAAACAAAATAAGACAATTGTATCTGATAAAAGTGAGTTGGAACGTTTGCTGGCCGACGAAAAAGAAAAACACAGCCAAAGTATTGCACAACTGGAAGATTTACAAAAACAACATGAAGCTATAGCTACAAGTAAGGTACAACTGGAACAGCAATTGTCGGAAGCACTGAAACAGAATGCAAGCATTACCACCAAGGAAAGTGAAGTGGAAAACTTGCAGAAACAGCTTGAAACACTGAAAAAAGAAAACGAAGCTCTAAAAAGCTATTACTCACAACTGGAAGGAGAAAAAGAAAAAGCTGTACAAAATGAAGCGCAGGCAAAGAAAAGCATAGAAGAACTGACCCAAAACTATACCGACTTACAAAAAAGCTTGTCCGGACTGCAAGAGAAACTTGATGCAACGGAGTCGGAAAATGCGAACTTATCGGATAATCTTTCTGAGCTGCAAAAGAAAATGCACCTCTTGCGCGAAGAAAAAGAACAGCTTGCCAAAGAGAAAGAAGAATTACAGTCTGCTCTGAACCGACTGGAGGAAAGCACGGAGCAACAAACAGCAGAAGAAGAACATACTCAGGATTCAGTTAAAAGTCAGGAAGAGCCTAAACAAACTCAGGATGAAGTAGAGCAATCTCAGAAAGCACAAGCTCCAGAGCACGAGGAATCTCATGAAATTCCTATACAAAGAGAGACGCTTCACGCTGAAGCAGAACATCCTGCCGGACAAAAAGGTGATGAAACCAAGCAGGAAGAATCTCATCCGGAAACGGAACAAGCAAGCGCATCTGCTACTCAGCAACCAGAACAGCCTCATCATTCAGATGTTCTGGAAGCCTATCAGGAGATGAAAACTAAGCTGGAAGAAAGTACCCTGCACTATCCCTATACACGTATTACCTCCGAAACGGATGGATGCCAATATATTTATGAATCACGTACCCTGCAACTGAAAGCGGAACTGTTCATCTGGGGCGTAGAAGGCAAAGAAGTGATACTCGATGAAATACATTTCATCCCATACAATGAAATTGCCAACATAGAAGGTCTGGAATCGCCTTTCGCAACCGAAGCGATGGAATGTGATTTTTCGGAAGGCGGCAACGGAGAAGAAGTGGCAGAAGCTTTGCTCATGGCTATCTGCTGTTATCATCCGGTTCACATCACTTACCGTGACAAGACCAACGGACGAATCTCCGAACGCAATCTGTACTGGATTTGTTTCCAGCCTCAAGGAGTACCCAGTGTCCGCCTTCCATACGATAAAATATTCCGTGACATGTTCGATGGTGAAATCGATACAGACCATATCATGGCAATGTGTGCTCACAGTCCTGTACCGCGTACTTTCATCATCAACCAGATCTTGAACATTCAGGTTTACGATGCATTTGTCACGACACGGAAAGGAGTCGACACTCAGATAGACGGAATGTATTACGCTGTGTTAGCATCCCAGCCGGAAGCTGCCGATATGATTTACCAGTGCCTGCCCCAGCAGTTCAAGAAATTGCCGTCGGTCATCAGTTACCGTGCGCACTACTGGATGCTGGAAGGCGACTATCAGAAAGCCATGAAACTTTATCTCAGCTTTGCGCCTGATACAGAAGTCGCAAAGGGCAAGACATGGGCCGCAATCAATACGGCAAATTTCGATGAATTTATCAGAAACGATGTAGAAGCAGAGCGCTTCTCACAACTGAAAGAAGCATTAAGAGAAGAGGGTTGGGCTATTTAATAGCCCAGCTCCTTGCTGTCTATCTCTATCTCACCAAAAGAAATCATTGCGTTAAACAGGCGAATGCGGGAATAAAGAGACAGGTCGTCTACGGTTATGTCGCGTTCTACAATCCGTCCTTCATCAAGCAAGCGCTGTCGATGCGTCCCTTTCAGCAAGGGAAAAGAGGGCGTATGCCATTCCGTTCCATTCCACAAAGCAACATTGGCTATCGAAGTATCCGTCAGTCGCCCGTTTCGTACAACCAGCACATCATCCTTTCCCTCCCGCCGAGCAAAAAGATTATCCAGCGAGCTCCGGTCCGCACTTTTCAATGAATACTCAGCCTCATCACAATCAATCAGCTTCAGGCTATGCACCGCCCGCAAGCGATAAGGAATATACGACACTTCTTCGATCTCCCGTCCATAAACGATACGACACCGCGTACGTTCCCGATAAGGTTCAGGATGAACAAACTTACTCAAATCCAGTTCAGAGACTTGTCCCCACACCATACGGCGAGTTGCATTCATACGTAAGTTATGATAAGGCAGATACCACGCCTTTCCTTCTTCGGTACGGATTGTTTCAATAAATCGGCACATATATTTTCTTTACCATTTCTTCATATTCACTGCGGGCATCACTACGGAAAGTAATTCCTCCCCCACTCTTATACACCAGTCCATCGTCCGTTTGTTCCAAAAAACGAATCATCACCGCACTGTCCAGATTCTGTCCGTCGAAATACCCCATGACACCGGTATAAAATCCCCGCTCATAGGTTTCCGCCTCCCGGATAATCTCTACAGTTTTCTGTTTGGGTGCTCCGGTGATAGAGCCCGCCGGAAGCAATTTGAAGAACAGCGTACCTAATTCTTCCCGATAGTGTTCCGGCAGACGTCCCCTGATTTCAGAACTCATCTGAAGCAAACGTCCGCTGTGCGTATGCAACTCATCCAAGTAGCGATAACGAGTTACAGTAACTTCGGTTGCCACCTGACTCAAGTCGTTGCGGATCAAATCGGTAATGGTAGCATGTTCGGCAGCTTCCTTCTCGTCATTCAGCAGCAAGTTGCGGGCATCGGGCAGAGATGCGTCAATAGTCCCTTTCATCGGATGCGAATAAATGTGACCATCGACTATACGCACAAAGGTTTCGGGAGAGAACACCACAAAACGATTGTCGTACCACAACTTGTAGCGAGCTGTAGCGTGTTCGAATACCTCCCACAGAGAAAGACTGGTCGACACGGGAGTAGCACATGTCAGGTTCGTCAGAAACGAGTTCCCGGCATACAAGTTACGATATACGATATCGAACGAACCGACATAGTCTTCATACGACTGAGGTGCCGACTTCCAATAAATGGCTTCAGGCTTTGGAGCAGACGACAATGAAACATTCGAAACTTCGGGAAAAATAAAAGCCAGCCTGTCTGGAGAGATATCCTTCAACTCCGAAACCAGACACTCCGTTTCATCAAAATTGATCAGGAAGAAAAACGCCGTACCTCGTGCTCCGAAGCGGTTCATACGGGCTATAGCTTCCTCACGATTGTAAAAATGTAGCTTCTTCATCGGGCTGAACGAGTTTTAAACGATAAAATATAAATGGTAACTCCAATGGTGACAAGCGCCATCATTCCCTTCAGCCACCAGTAAGGAAACAGGAAAAGCACACAATGCAAGCCCGTAATCCAAAGCAAGGAAACGGATATAATCTTAGCACGAAGCGGAATAGCTCTTTCTTCACGAAAACTCCGGATATACGGTCCTAAGTATTTATGCGCCAGCAACCAGTGATACATGCGCGGGGAGCCCCGGAAAAACAATGCTGCCGCAAGCAGCAGGAAAGGTGTCGTAGGCAGCACAGGCAAGAAAATGCCTACCACTCCCAACGCCAAGAATAGAGAACCTGTTGCGATATAGATATATTTCATTGTACAAATATACAACGAAAGCCGGATATTCCTCGAAAAGTAGAGTAAATACCGTCATATTTTCATATTGCCGCTTTTTATCCTATCTTTGCAAACAGTAAAAACAGATTAATATGGAAATAACCAGTGCCGAATTTGTAGTCAGTAATTCAAGGGCAGACATGTGCCCCAAGACCAACTTGCCGGAATATGCCTTCATAGGCCGGTCGAACGTAGGAAAATCCAGCCTCATTAATATGCTGACCAAGCAGCCTAAGCTGGCCATGACTTCCTCTACTCCCGGAAAGACCCTTCTTATCAACCATTTTCTCGTCAACAAGGAATGGTATCTGGTAGACCTTCCGGGGTATGGTTATGCGCAGCGAGGCAAGAAGATGATGGAGAAGATTCAGAAGCTCATCGAATATTATATACTCGAGCGCGAGCAAATGACTTGTCTGTTTGTGCTGGTAGACAGTCGGTTGGAACCTCAGAAAATAGACCTCGAATTCATGGAATGGCTGGGAGAAAACGGCGTACCTTTTGCCATTATCTTTACCAAAGCCGACAAGCAGAGCAGCGGAAAAACAAAATTCAATGTCGACCGATATATGGAAGTGCTGAAAGAACAATGGGAAGAACTTCCTCCGTATTTCATTTCTTCATCGGAAAAGAAAACGGGAAGAAAGGAAATCTTAGACTATATTGAGTCTGTGAACAATTCATTGCGTACTCAAATCTAAAAAAGTATATTGCAGTCCGGTAAAACGTCTGAAAGAGTGAATAAAGATCTGACATATAGTTGATTACATACTGATTTCAGATATGCGCTTATCTATGAAAGTAATGCAGATAATCAGTCGTTTTTATCTATTTACCGAGCACGAATATAAAGTATTTATTCTTTAACACTACTGTCCAATAAAAGTTGGTTAATGGGCCTTTGAAATTGTTGAAATACA
>ENA-ORSY01000623-ORSY01000623.1-human-gut-metagenome-genome-assembly--contig:-NODE-623-length-33540-cov-5.023712_pt1 | contig 33540 bp, 27 predicted proteins | sample MGYA00242193_ERZ509160 | MGnify/ENA primary metagenome ERZ509160 (study PRJEB26280, sample SAMEA2338670) | human gut metagenome | biome: human gut; feature: human-associated habitat; material: faeces...
ACGCTTGAATATTAATAGCTACAACCTTCGTAGTGATAGAGTGATAGAGGATTTGCAGAAAACGTCAATCAAAAGTCTTTGTTAAGGACATAGTCTTTTGCAAATAGCAGCAAAGTAAAATCGGCAGGCAAGAAAGGAAGCGAAAATACATGGTAACCGTATCAAATAATCACTGCCGGAAAACTCCGATTTTTCCATCTTCCGTCAGAGTTTCAACCGTAATCCGGGGATATTTACAACGACTGTTGTTGTAAAAACGAATATAAGCCTTTCCCTGTTCATCCGTTGACAATGCCGGATTCCAATAAAGGGTACGACGATAATCATTTTCTTTCGGCAATACGCGATAATCGGGCTGATAGAAGTCTTTCACTTCACTATATCCTTCCAGCCAGGTTTTGCGTACGCCTTTTCCACCTTTCACAGAGATCTGATCTTCCGGATAAGTTTCGATCAAGACAACACACCGATATAATTTATCGATATTAATCGGTGTAAAACGCGGATCGGCATACCGGCAGATCGTTCCAAAGTCTTCACTGATATAAACGGATTTAATCGCCTCTAAAGGAAGTAAGCGGTACTTATTATAATCCATTTCATTGTGGTAGGTACGTTCGTAATTGATCGCAAAAAGGACCATCCGCCCTTTATAAAAAAGATATTCCTGCCCGCCTGGACTATGCTCCCGATAGAACTCAGAATTCATATTAATCATCAGTTCATGAATATCATCGCCGATAAAACCATTACGGTCCTGAATATCGTCCATTTCGGAAGCGACATCATAATAAGCGATCGACTTGGTCCGGGTTTTATAAACTTCGGCAGCTTTATCTAGTTTCTTGGCCTTAACCACCACTTCATCGATCCGATGAATCTTTTCGTCCATTCCCAGTTTTCGCAGAGAATCTTCATACGCCTTGAATAATTGCTCCATGTTTTCTTGCATAAATACCGTATCATTCAGCTGTGTATCGGGCAAAGAGACCTTTTCATCGCCTGAAATATGCACCTGCAATTCTGCCATTGGATATCTCCGAGGCTCCGGATGAAACACCCGGTCCAGAACAATCCGATGATCTTTCTTCTTCCCCTTTTCGGAAACAGATAGAATCAGATTCCATTTTCCTTCCACCTGAGAAATAAAAGAAAACCGTCCTGAACTATCCGTAGTAAAAACATCGAAGCAGGATGTATTCTGATCCGTCGGATTGTCTTCCTCGCCTCGCTTCGTCAGAAAAGAAGTTACTTGCACATCCGGACGCGGCTTACTACGAACCATTGAAACTACCTGGCCGTGCAGTTCGATTCCCTGCTCCGGCAGATACTTCAGTTCAAAAGGTTCCACACCGGCCCAATGCTTCCATTCATAACGCCTCCAGCCTTGCACCATCAACAATTCATCCAAAGCCCGACGATGCAACGTATCATCCGACTCAAAATACCAGGAAGGACGGCGTACATACCCTTTGATTTCCGACATCAGCAACAGATCCGTCAACATCGAATGCCTGCTTTCCACTTCTTCCCGGCCATCCCGGACCGACACCGACAAGAGCGTTTGTGCCGGCTGTCCTTGCGGATCATTCACTTCGAAAGAAATACCTATTGAATCATACGGAAGATACTGTTCTTTATCCGTCCGAACAGCCAACGACAAGGTATCCGGCTTTCCAACAAAAACCAACCGGTCAGCCAAAACCTGTCCGGCTTTATCAAACAAGACCAGTTGAGACACACCCACCGGTAAATTCTTCTTATCCAGTCGAAAAGAGAAGGGCTGATTCCTCTTGACCGTCAGCATACAGAAATTATATAATTTACCTCGGCTCATAACCGCTACTCCCAATACCTGAGCCGCCGTAAAACGATTCTTCTGTACCGTAATAGCCAAACTATCCGGGATACTTAGATTGTCAACCGAAAAAGCGAATCCCTGTTCCTCTGCTTCCGGTAAAGAAAAGCGATATTTCTTGTCTCGCCAAACAACTTCCGCCTTTACTTCTTCCGTATCAGCTACATAGGTAAAAACACCTTTTCCTTCGTGACTTGTCCGGAATGTCGAAACGACCTCTTTTTCCTTATTCAGGATACAACCGGAGACATCCACCGGATTACCGAAAGCATCGGTCGCTTCAAAGGCAACCCGCACCGGGACATCGCGAATCAACGTTCCGCCCTCAGGATAAAAGCGGAGATTCAGTTTCTTTTCTTTCCTGGTCTTTTCCCTTTTCTGCGGATACTTTCCCGGATGTCGGCAAATTTCTTTTTGGGTATAATCGCCTTCTGAATCCGGTTTGTCGAACACCGGGAAAATACGTGAGAAGACTGTTGCCTCTCCAAAGTTCAACATATATTTGGTATAAGCACGTACCTCATAAAAACCGGAATAGAAAGGTAAGTGCGTCAACGTAAAATTCCCCTGGCAACGACCGTTGCGGATTGGTAAAATCTGCCTGGAGACAATCTCACCTCCAGGATTCAGTAATTCCACATACAACGTCTTGCTCCACGCTGTAGGCCGATTGAATTCGGAAGTCACGACATAACACTGAAACCAAATCTGATCGCCCTGATAATAGCTGGTATTATCAAAATGCAGATATACCTTTTCCTGAGGCAAAGCCTTTCCAAACTGTTCTAAGGCAGAGACAAAACCCTGTAAGCGGACAGCAATACTGTCCGGAATCGGATATGCGTAAACCGAAACAAACCAGAGAAAGCCCAGCAATCCGATACCTCGTCTTATAAACTTACGTAAAGACATCGTCGTTTATTTAATCGCTTCTTCCAATTGTTTCTTCAGTTCTTCCATCTTCTCCGACGAAGCCGCTACTTTCTGACGTATCTTTCCATCTTTACCAATGATTACGCAATGTGGAATATACAAGGCTCCATTCGAACCAAACGTATCATAAATTTCCTGCTTGAAAGCCTCTTGAATGCGAATATGTTCCCCTTTCAGGTCATAATGAGCAGCCATCTTCTTCCATTTCTCTTCGGCTTCCGGATTATCAATCGAGAGATACAGCAAAACAATATCTTTTTCCTGAGCATATTCCTGCAACGGCTTTACAAAAGCAAAGGAATCACGGCAAGGACCACACCACGTTGCCCAAATGTCCATAAAGATAACTTTCCCTTTATACGGTGCGATAATATCCTGGAAAGTTTTCGCTTGTGAGACATCCGGGAAATGAAGATCTTCCGGAATCCGGGTGTGGTTAAACGCCCGGTTCTTTTCCATTGCTTCCTGCACCAGCGGTTGCCAGGAAGTTTCCGGATATAATTGCAGGAAACGTTCGGCATAAACCGGCATCTTCGGATCGTTCATCTGCCTTTCCTGATCTTCCAGGAAAAGCTGGGCCATGGCTGCCTCTTGTGCCTTGCCCTGTAAACGATGTTCAAAACCGTAATACATCAAACCGATACCTTTTTCTACACCTTCCGGAATAGATTCCTGACGCATATAATATCGGATACCAATTTCATTGGAGACCACATCATAAAAGGCCGGACTGAAAGTACTGTTCGGATTATCCGGGATACAAAAGGCCGTCATCTGATCCAACTCGACAAACCAATTCTGCCTTGTCGCTTCCGATGCCTGATAAAATGCACCCATCGTCTGGTTCTGAAAAGCCAGCAACAACTGCATCCGTATATCTTGCCGGGCTTTTTCCTGTAAGTCTTCATCCAAACCCGTCAATTGCGATTCCAGAGAGACTGCATCATCTTTCAGTTTTTGGGCTACAGATGTTGCTACAGTATCTTTAGCAATCTGCCAACGGTCGCCACGGCGGGCACGCAAATCCCAAACAGCGGCATTCAGTCGATTGAGCAATCGGGAAACGGCTACTGCCTTCTCATCCACTCCCCGGATAGTCAAAGGTTTTTGAGCCGTTGCATCTACATCCAATTGTATTTTTCCTCCTTTCGATATAACCGAACCCAATACCGCTTTTCCATACAAAATGAAATTCACCCGTTCATAATCTTCAACCGGTAACGTCAATGTAAATGTACTATCGCTTTGGATTTGTAACGTATCGATCGTTTTCGTATTCATCATGCCTGCGATAGATTGCTGGTAAACGATCATTCCACCGTTCAAGTTCCGCACGGTTCCGGTGATTTGGATTTCTTTCTGATCCGAACAAGACAATAGGGCTGTTCCTAAAAGAAGAACACAAACGGACTTCGGCATTTTTCTACTCCAATTCATGGTATCTCTATTTCATGGCTTAAATTTAGAGCCTGTTTAAAAATGATTGAAATCTTTTTTTAAAGAAGTTTCCGTATTAGCCGGATTATTTCTTTTTTAAAGTGACCAAACTTAAAAAAAATGTATCAAACTGATTTAACGGAAACCGAGTGCAATATATAACAAAAGTGTTGAACCTGCAAGAAAGAGGAAATATGATTCGCGACTGATTTGGAACGCCATATTTTATTTAGTTAAGACCGGTTGTCAATGGTAGATGCTTCCCCTAGACTTTTCTAGGTGGCAGTTGGTCTATTACTACTATCGTAAATGGGCTTCCCAATTAAACTTTGGTCACCATAGCCAATATGCATGACAGAAAAGCCGCATACTTACTGATAACAGAGAGGGAATTCCTAATAAATACAAAGAAAAACAGTAACAGCCGATTTATTTTATTTGTCCGCATCTCCTTGCAGCATTGACCAAAAGCCTGTATCTTTGTAAACTATATATAATTAGGAATATGGCAAGACGCTCAGAATACAGAGGCACAGATAGATCCAGAGCCCCTCGAGGACGTAAAGTTACAGTGAAAGAAGAGAATACGTTACTTCCTTTCCTGTTCGGTCTTTTAAACGAACAAAGTAAAAGTTCAGTCAAGGCACTACTCGCCCACGGACAGATTTCAGTCAATGGCACGGTAACCTCCCAGTTCAACACGCCGCTCACACCGGGCAACGAGGTGTTAATCAGCTACGAACGGGGAAAAGTCGAGTTCAACAATCCACTGCTCACAATTGTTTGGGAAGACGACGACCTGATAGTCGTAAACAAGAAAGAAGGCTTACTTTCGGTTTCCAGCACGCGCGTGAAGGAACGGACAGCTCTTCATCTGCTCAGCGAATATGTCAAGAAGACAGATCCACGTAACAAGATATTCGTGCTCCATCGCCTGGACCGCGACACTTCGGGGCTGATGATGTTCGCCAAGAATCTGCAAGTGCAAAAGGCATTGCAATCGAACTGGAACTCTGCCATCACGGCACGCACATACGTGGCCGTAGTGGAAGGACGCCCTGAGAAAGATTCCGACCTAATCGTCTCCAACCTGACCGAAAATGCAAAGATGCAGGTGTATGTGACAGCCGAAGGAGACGGGAAAGAGGCGATCACCCGCTACCGCCTGCTGCACAGCAACGGAGCCTACTCGCTGTTGGAACTCGACCTGGAGACAGGACGCAAGAACCAGATACGCGCACAGATGCAATCAATCGGACACTCCATCGCCGGCGATTACAAGTATGGTGCGGAGACAGATCCTACCGGACGGCTGATGCTTCACGCCCGACGGCTCAACTTCATTCATCCGGTAACAGGCGAAGAGATGCATTTCGAAACACGCATTCCTGATAAATTTACCTCTTTAGCTAAATAACAAAAATAGTAAAAATAATATGAAGAAGCTCTTTAGTACCTTGATGTTGGTGCTTGTCGCACTGACCGTACAGGCACAGATTCTCCAGCCTGTAAAATGGAAGATACAACTGAACGACTCCGGCTCCGCAGAGAAAGAGATCGTTTTTACCGCTACTGCCGATAAAGGCTGGCATTTGTATGACCAGGACTTGCCGGAAGGAGGCCCTGTCTCCACTTCGTTCACATTCGAGACACTGAAAGGAGCCGAGCTGATCGGCAAACCGACTTCATCTGTCAAACCGACCACCGTATACGACGAACTGTTCGCCATGAACCTGCGTTGGTATCCAGGGACCGTTTCGTTCACCCAAAAGTTCAAAGTGACCGACCCAGCCAAGTTCAAAGCCGAAGGTGAAGTGGAATTTATGGCTTGCAACGACGAGACTTGTCTGCCCCCCGATCGCGTCAGTTTTTCGTTCGACAAAAAGAATATAAAGATGACAGCCGCCGCCGAAACAGTGGTCGAAAAACCGGAAGTCGAACAAGACGATGTGACAGCCGTGCAGCCGGATACTGAAAAAGTGGTGGAAGAAGTGGCCGAGCTGAAGGCTCCCGCCCCTGTTACCAACAAGGACAAAGCAGAGAACAGGCCAGTCCGCGCCTCCAACGAGCTGACCGACGACGCAGCCCTCTGGACTCCTGTCATCGACCAGTTGAAGGCATTCGGCGACACGACGGTTTCAGCAACCGACACATCTTGGTTGTTCATCTTCTTCGCCGGTTTCCTGGGTGGATTGATCGCCTTGCTGACACCTTGCGTATGGCCGATGATCCCGATGACGGTCAGCTTCTTCCTTAAACGGACGAAGGACCGCAAGAAGGCGATACGAGATGCGATGACGTACGGACTTTCAATCATTGTGATTTATCTGGTGATGGGATTGCTGATTACGGGTATATTCGGGGCAAGTGCGCTGAACGACCTGTCGACGAATGCGATCTTCAATATCATATTCTTCTTGTTGTTAGTAGTCTTTGCCATCTCTTTCTTCGGAGCGTTCGAAATGGTATTACCCTCCTCCTGGACGAATAAACTGGACACGAAGGCGGATTCGACGACGGGCATTATCAGTATTTTCTTCATGTCGTTCACGTTGGTGTTGGTTTCCTTCTCTTGCACAGGTCCGATTATCGGGACTTTGCTGGTACAGGCTGCTTCGATGGGAACGGCGGTAGGACCGGCCATCGGCATGTTCGGTTTCGCTTTGGCATTGTCTATTCCGTTCAGCCTTTTCGCCATCTTCCCGAACATGCTGCAAAGCATGCCGAAATCCGGAGGCTGGCTGAACTCCGTCAAGGTGGTGTTAGGCTTCCTTGAACTGGCACTGGCGCTGAAGTTCCTTTCGGTTGCCGACCTGGCTTACGGATGGCGCTTGCTGGACCGCGAAGTGTTTATCGTGCTTTGGATCGTGATCTTTATCCTGTTGGGTTGTTACCTGTTGGGTAAGATCAAGTTCAGCCACGACAGCGACCTTCCGTACGTATCCGTGCCGCGCCTGTTCATGGCGATCATTTCTTTCTCTTTTGCCGTTTATATGGTTCCGGGCCTTTGGGGGGCTCCTCTAAAAGCGATCAGTGCTTTCGCTCCTCCCTTGTACACTCAGGATTTCAACCTGTACAACAGTGAAGTGCATGCTGCTTTTGACGATTACGAAACCGGTATGGCTTATGCCAAGAAGGTGAACAAGCCGGTCATGATCGATTTCTCCGGTTTCGGTTGCGTGAACTGCCGCAAGATGGAAGCATCCGTTTGGACCGACCCGAAAGTGAAACAGATATTGGAAAATGATTATGTCTTGATCACCTTGATGGTCGATGATAAGACGAAGCTGCCGCAGCCGATCACAATCGAAGAGCATGGCAAGACTCGCAAATTGAAAACAATCGGCGACAAATGGAGTTACTTGCAGCGTAGTAAGTTCGGTGCAAACGCCCAACCGTTTTACATTCTGCTGAATGCCGAAGGCAAACCGCTCGGCCCGTCGTATGCATTTAACGAAAGTGTCCCCGACTATATCAAATTCCTGGAAAACGGGCTGAAGGTATTTAAAGAACAAGAAAAGAATAAATAACATCTTATAGGCTGTGTGTTAAAAGATAGAGAATTCAATCTCTTGCCGGGGAATTCATCTCCCGGCAAGAGAAAGATGAAATTTGACACACCTCCTTCCTCTCCAACCAAACAACTAAAAATGGCAACAAAACAAGAAAAGATGGAAGCCTTCGGACAGCTGCTCGACATTCTGGACGAGCTTCGTGTGAAATGTCCGTGGGACCGTAAGCAAACGAACGAAAGTCTTCGCACGAATACGATCGAAGAGACTTACGAATTATGCGATGCCATCATGAAAGATGACAACAATAACATCAAAAAAGAATTGGGCGACCTGCTCCTGCACATTGTCTTCTATGCCAAGATCGGTGAAGAAAAAGCGGTGTTCGACATCAAAGACGTGTGCGACAGCCTTTGCCAGAAACTGATCTACCGCCATCCGCATGTCTTCGGAAACGCTCAGGCCGAAACAGCCGGCAAGGTTGAACAGAGCTGGGAACAACTCAAACTAAAGGAAAAAGGCGGCAACAAGACAGTTCTCGAAGGTGTCCCCACTTCACTTCCTTCCGTAGTCAAAGCTCACCGCATCCAGGACAAAGCCCGCAACGTGGGTTTCGACTGGGAACAACGCGACCAGGTCTGGGATAAGGTGCACGAAGAGTTTACCGAACTGAAGACTGAAATCGACAAGATGGATGCAGATAAGATGGAAGCAGAGTTCGGAGACCTGTTCTTCAGTCTGATCAACGCAGCCCGCCTTTATAAGATCAATCCGGACAATGCCTTGGAACGCACAAACCAGAAATTCACCCGCCGTTTCAACTATTTGGAAGAGCATACTATCAAAGAAGGCAAGTCATTAAAGGATATGTCTTTGGAAGAAATGGACCGGATCTGGAACGAAGCAAAAGCGAAAGGGCTATAAAAACAAAAGGGGAACCGACATCACGTCGCCACCCCTCCCTTAACTTAAACGCCAAAACTAAATCTAAACAAAAAACACAAATAATGATAATATTTTATTTCTTTCTATTCTCTTCTTTTCTATCGTCTCCTCCTCTCATAAATTCCCGCGCAAACTTTCCTTCCGCACGTTTATATCTATAAAGTTTCTTTGGAGACAATATCTTTTTAAACTTTTCATAATACTCCTTTTCCAACTGTGCCTGCCTCATGTTCACGCTCACACACTCATCAATCACCTTCAGGTAATCAGCATCGGTTGCATTTTCATTATGCTTTAAATCTTTGGATAGTTTACGACATTCACGACCGGCCTCAAACATCTTTTCTTGCAGTTCGTTACAAAGAGGTATAAATGATGCTGCCTCTTCCGGGGTTAACCCCATCTCTGCCGTAATAAAAGCATTCTTCTTAGCAAAGAACGCTTCTCTATCAAAATTGCGATGCTGTTTCCCACTTTGAGCGTGAGCACTGAATGAGAACACAACTGAACACGCCACAAATGTAATAAAAAATATTTTATTCATACAAGCATTCTTTCAAAAATATTTTGTCAAACTTTATTTTTTTTCAATTTATTCGGTTTCCCCTATTTCTTCTGCCAATATATAACCGGCATATTGCTCTTCCAGGTACTCCAAGTATTCTTCATCCTCGGCCGCTTGCAAAGCAGAAACTGAGGCTGGAGACACTTCTGTTTTTACGAGTAGCGAGTCGGTTTTCGCCGCTTTATCTTCGGATCCGACCAAAACTTTAAAAAACAACCCCAATCCGGCAAAAACGGCTGCCATATATAACCAGGGACGAACACGATCCATCAAGGAAACCTTTTTCACCTCCTCTTCAGGCTCTCTTTCGGGAAGCTGACTCATAATGTTTGCCGTCAATCCCTCCATATACCCCTCAGGTACAGTAAAAGGATTTTTCCCTTTAAGACGGTCCAGATTGTTTTGTTCTGTTTTCATATCATCTCTCTTTTATGTTCTTTTGACAAATGGTAACACGAAAGGTTTAAATGTCTTTTGTTAAAAACTCCTCTACTTTCTTCACCGCATGATGATAGGAAGCTTTTAAAGCGCCTACGGAAGTTCCGAAAATCTCAGACATATCTTCATATTTCATATCGTCAAAATATTTCATATTAAAAACGGCACGCTGTTTCTCCGGCAATGTCAGGATGGCTTTCTGCAGTTTCATCTGTGCGGCATCCCCGTCGAAATATTCGTCTCCTTTCAGGCGCTCCAGCAAAAACACGTCCGTATCGTCAATCGAGACATTGTTCTGCACACGCTGGCGGTTCAGAAAGGTTATACATTCGTTTATCGCAATCTTATACAACCAAGTCGACAACTTCGCCTCTCCCCGAAAATAGTCGATATTCATCCAGGCTTTCAGGAATGTATTCTGCAATAAGTCGTTGGCATCGTCATGGTCCAACACCATCTTTCGTATCTGCCAATACAACTTCTCCCCGTAGAAATTGACAACCTGCGCGAAGGCATCACGTTGATGCGCCGGATCACGTAATTGTTTTATTATCTCTTCCTCTATATATTGTTGCATTCCTACTCACTAATTTGGGGTAAATATAAGAAAATAATCATTATCTCCTTCCGTTCCCCTTCTATAAGAGACGGAAATAATGGTTCAAAGTTTAATCGAACCTCATAAGGGAATATAAAAAAAGCGGACAACCATATAAGTCATCCGCTTTGAAGTGCCCAGAACAGGACTCGAACCTGCATGCCTCTCGACACACGCACCTGAAACGTGCGCGTCTACCAATTCCGCCACCTGGGCAATTCAGCACTTTTCAGTGAATCAATCTCTCTTGATTGCGGTTGCAAAGGTAGCAACTTTTTTGAAACTGCCAAACTGTAACCATACTTTTTAAATAAAAAAACGGCCACCTCCCTTTCGGGAAGCAGCCGTTTCAGATTTTATGCTTATGGGAAGAATTACATCATACCGCCCATGCCACCCATACCCGGGTTCATGGCAGGAGCTGCCGGAGCTTCTTCTTTCTTTTCAGCGATCACACATTCCGTAGTCAGGAACATACCAGCAATAGAAGCGGCATTTTCCAAAGCTACACGTGTTACCTTAGCAGGGTCGATTACACCGGCTGCACACAAGTTTTCATACTTGTCTGTACGGGCATTGTAACCAAAGTCACCCTTACCTTCTTTTACTTTCTGAACAACTACCGCACCTTCTTTACCTGCGTTAGCAACGATCTGGCGCAACGGTTCTTCAATAGCACGTTTAACGATTTCGATACCGGTTGTTTCGTCTTCGTTTTCACCCTTCAGACCTTCCAGTGCTTCGATAGCACGGATATAAGCAACACCACCACCAGGAACCGTACCTTCTTCGATAGCGGCGCGAGTTGCATGCAGAGCATCGTCAACACGGTCTTTCTTTTCTTTCATTTCAACTTCAGAAGGAGCACCTACATACAATACGGCAACACCACCGGCCATCTTAGCCAGACGTTCCTGCAGTTTTTCTTTATCGTAGTCGGAAGTCGTATTTTCGATCTGAGTCTTGATCTGGCCGATACGAGCCTGGATAGCATCCTTATCGCCTGCTCCGTTTACGATAGTAGTCGTGTCTTTGTCTACCGTAACCTTTTCAGCCGTACCCAGCATATCCATAGTAGCACCTTCCAGCTTTAAGCCTTTTTCTTCGGAGATCACAACGCCACCTGTCAGGACAGCGATATCTTCCAGCATAGCTTTACGACGATCACCGAAGCCCGGAGCCTTGACAGCCACAACCTTGAGGATGCCGCGGATGGAGTTCACCACGAGGGTGGCGAGGGCTTCACCGTCGACGTCTTCAGCGATGATCAACAGCGGACGAGAGGTCTTGGCAACCTGTTCGAGAACCGGCAGGAGTTCACGGATGTTGCTCACCTTCTTGTCGTGGATCAGGATGAAGGGGTTGTCGAGCACGGCGGCCTGACGTTCCGGCGTGTTGATGAAGTAGGGCGACAGGTAGCCGCGGTCAAACTGCATGCCTTCCACGACTTCGAGTTCGTTGTTGAGGCTCTTGCCGTCTTCGATCGTGATCACGCCTTCCTTGCCGACCTTGTCCATGGCCTGCGAGATGATGTCGCCGATTTCCTGATCGGAGTTAGCGGAGATGGCGCCAACCTGAGCGACTTCCTTGGAAGTGGTGGTCGGACGGGAGATCTTGCGCAGTTCTTCGATGGCGGCAGCCACGGCCTTGTCGATGCCGCGCTTGAGGTCCATCGGGTTCATGCCGGCGGCAACGTACTTCATGCCTTCGCAAACGATGGCCTGAGCGAGAACCGTAGCGGTGGTCGTACCGTCACCGGCGTTGTCGTTGGTCTTGGAGGCCACTTCGCGCACCATCTGGGCGCCCATGTTCTCAAACTTGTCCTTGAGATCAATTTCCTTGGCAACCGTCACGCCGTCCTTGGTCACGAGCGGACCGCCGAAGGCGCGTTCGAGCACCACGTTGCGGCCCTTCGGGCCGAGGGTCACCTTCACAGCGTTGGCGAGCGTGTTGATGCCGCGCACCATGCGGACGCGGGCGTCATCACCGAAGAGAACTTGCTTTGCAGCCATTTGTTTTTATCTCCGTTAAAAATTCTTTTATGAAATCAAACTGATATCGATTATTCGAGAACGCCCATGATGTCTTCTTCGCGCATCACGAGGAGTTCTTCACCGTTCACCTTCACAGTCTGACCGGCGTACTTGCCGAACAGAACACGGTCACCGACCTTCACGTCCATCGGAAGGAGCTTGCCGGCTTCGTCGCGCTTGCCGGGACCCACGGCGAGGACTTCACCCTGATCGGGCTTTTCACCGGCGGTGTCCGGAAGGACAATGCCGCTGGCGGTCGTGCGTTCGGCTTCAAGGCGCTTCACAATCACGCGGTCGTGTAACGGACGGATCTGCATTTTGTTTTCACTCCAAATTTGAATAATCATTGAAAGGCCGCGTTTTAGCGGCCGTTTCAGCAATGAAATCGTTTCAACGCGGGCACCGGGCCCGTTGCTAAAACCCCATATGGGGACGGGGTAAAAACATTTCAAGTCCCGAAGCAAAAATTTTTTCTCGGCTTTTTTGACACCGTTGTCATCAAGCTGAAACGAAGACAAAACAAGATTGCGCTACTTGTTCAGACCTTTGACCTGCGATAGATTGGAAGCGGTCCGAAAAAACTAACAAAAAAGTATGCTGAGCGCAGTCCGAAACATCGGTTCATTTCCCAAGGGCGTGATATTCACGCTCTGTGCGGCCATTTTCTGGGGCTCCATGGCCGTTGCCGCACAAGCGGTTATGGCTAACGGCGTTGTCAACGCCGCCGCGCTTGTGATCGTGCGGCTCTGTAGCTCGGGCGGTCTTCTGCTTTTGTGGTGCTGCATCACTGCCCGCAGCGAAATCATCAAGATTTTCACCAACTGGACCAATTTCCGTGATGTGCTTTTCGGCGCCGTTTTCATTTACGGCGGCCAATTTGCCTTCATGCTGGCGATTCACTATTCCAACGCGGGCGCAGCGGCCATCGTGCTCACCACTGTTCCGCTATGGGTGGCGCTTTGGGAGATGATCGTGAATCGTTCCAAACCTTCACCGCGCATGGTGATCTGTTTTCTGCTCGCTGCGGTGGGCGTGACGCTCATTGTTACCAAGGGCGAGTTCGATGTTTCCCAATTCAATCTGACGGGGCTTACCTGGGCCATCATCTGCGCTGTCATGACGGCGGGCTATTCCGTACAGCCTCGGCAACTCCTCAAGCGCGTGGCGGTGATGCCCGTGATGGGAAGCGCCATGCTTTTCGGCGGATTGATGGCGGTTGTCGCGTCTTTCTTTGTGCCTGCGACCTTCGACTTCTCGCGCTTTGATTGGATGACCGCAGCGTTGCTTTTTCATGTGGTGTTTTTTGGCACCCTGATGGCTTTTTGCCTCTACATGACGGCCCTGCGCCTGATTTCCCCGGTGATTGCCAGCATCCTGAGTTTGGGCGAACCGGTATCGGCTTACCTGCTTTCGGTGCTGGTGATGGGGCTAGATGTTGGGCTCATCGAGGGCATCGGCGTGGTGATGGTGCTTGCAACGGTAGTTTTGCTTGCCAAGACGCCGCGCAAATCAAGCGAAGGCGAAAACATTGCTCCGCGCTGGAAAAAAGATTGAACGTTTGTTCATTCCGCCAGGCGGCTGCAACCGATACAATTGCTCCGTTCCGGTAACAAGAGGCCAGAGCCTCGAAACACAAAGACGAACCGAAGCCGGAAAGGGAGGGCGTCCGTTTTTTGGGCGCGAATCATGCCGAATTCAGCAGTTCTCAAATTGAGTGCCGCTTTGGGGGCGCTTTTCCTGTCGTTCCCCGGATGGGCGCAATTGCCGTCGGCGCTTGAAGAAGCGCTGGCGCGCACCTCCGTTTCTCTTGACGAAGTTTCCGTGTGGGTGTCACCTGCCGGTGCCAACACACCTGTCGTCGCGCATCGCGCCGATCGATTGATGCAACCGGCGAGTTCCGTCAAAGTGGTGACGACGCTTGCTGGTCTTGATCTTCTCAAACCCGATTTCACCTGGGAAACGCAGATCCGCGCGCAGGCTATGCCTGACAAATCGGGCGTCGTGCGTTCCTTGTCGCTCATCGGTTCGGGTGATCCGCATTTGATGATCGAGCAGGTGTGGCTTCTTGCCGAAAAACTGCGCCAGACCGGTGTCAAGCGCATCGTCGGTGACATCACGGTCGATCGCTCGGCTTTCGGAGAAAAACCGGTCGATCAGGGCGCTTTTGACGGCGCTACCGACCGCTCCTACAACGTGGCGGCCGATGCGGCGCTCGTCAATCTCAAGGCCGTGTCGATTACGCTTGAGCCGGAAGAAAACGGCAAGTGGGCCCGCGTCACTTCTCTTCCGGTGCTCGATGGCTTTTCCGTCCCCAAACGCATCGCTTTGAGTAAGGGAGCATGCGGGGATTGGAAAAGCAAAGTCAAAGCTTCGTACACGGACAAGGGCGTGACTTTTAAAGGCGCGTTGCCGGCTTCCTGCGGCATCAAAGCGCTACACGTGTCGCGCTGGCAGGCTGACGACTACCTCACGCGTCTTTTAAAGCCGATTTTGCGTACTGTCGGGATCGCTTGGACGGGAGTCGTCAGAGAAGGGCGTATTTCTGTCCAAAACGGCGTGGAACTGGCCGAAATCGAGTCGCAGCCGTTGCCTCAGATCGTGAGCTGGATTAACAAGTACTCTAATAACACAATGGCGCGGCACGTGTTTTTGACGCTGTCGCAGACCGATGCCGTCGGCGTTGCCAAACCGGCAACACTCTTACGCAGTCGTGCGGTGATTGACCGCTGGCTTGTGAAAGTTGCAGGGGCAGTTCCAGCTGGCACCTTTATCGACAACGGTTCGGGACTCTCGAGGGAAACAAAAATCTCGGCTGAAACCATGGGACGCGTGCTTAACTACGGATTTAATTCGTACGTTATGCCCGAATTCATGGCTTCCCTTCCTTCGGCGGGCTTTGACGGTACGATGAAAAAAAGAGGTCTGGCAACGGGCAGCGCCCACGTCAAGACGGGCCTCATTCGAGATGTGCGCTCCATTGCGGGATATGTGACCGACGTCAACGCCCGCCGCTGGAGTGTGGTGGTGATGATGAACGGAAAACGACTCGACGGTGACCGTCTTTTTTCTCAAGCCGTGTTGCAGTGGTGTGCGCAGGGCGGAGCTCAGGCGCTTTGGAATAAGCAACGCAATGGAGGTACGGCCCGATGAAACAGTCTTTGTGGGCTATTGCGGCGGCGGCCTGTTTTTCGATCATGGGTGCCTTCGTGAAGTTCTGCACGGAGGATTTGGGTTCCTTTGAACTCGTGTTCTATCGTTCGCTTTTCGGCGCCATCTTCATCGCGTTTGTGGTGGCAGGCAGCGGCGGCACGCTCAAGACGGAACACTTCCGGCACCATATCGTCCGATCTTTGTTGGGTGTCACGAGCGTTGCGCTGTGGTTTTATGCCTTGTCGCAGATGCATTTCGGCACCTGTATGACGCTCATTTACACAACGCCGCTATTCATGGCTTTGAACTTCATCATTCTTGCCAAATGCAAGGGTGAAAGAGCGCCTTGGGCGGTGGTGTTGGCTATTGTCACGGGCTTTATCGGCATTTGTCTGGTGATGAAACCGGGGCTTGGTACCGATGAATTTATTCCCGCGTTGATTTGCTTGGGTGTGGCGCTCATTGATCTTGCCGCCTACTGGCAGATGAAGCAAATGGGCAGACTCAACGAACCGAGTTATCGCATTGTGTTTTATTTCTGCGTCCTCGGTATGGTGTTTGCTGCCGTCGGTACCGTGGCGACGACAGGCTTTCACGTGCCCAATCTCACCGGCATAGCGGGGCTTCTCGGCATGGGATTGTTTGCAACGCTTGGGCAGATTTGCACCACGCGTTCCTACGCCTACGGCAATATGTTGCTTTCTTCGTGTCTGGGCTTTTCGGCCGTGCCGTTTTCAGTGATCTTCGGTGTCACTCTCTTTGACGAATCGGTTGATCCTTTGTCGCTTTTCGGCATGACGCTCATTCTGATTGCCGGCATGTCGGCTGCTGTGGCTACAAAACGCATGGAAGCCAAACAGGAAGCCGCTGAGTTTGCGAGCAAAAAGACTTCCTGACGTTACCCACAACGAAAACGGCAGGCGTCTTGTTTGACGTCTGCCGTTGTTCAAAAACCGAAGAACCGGGAGCTTTTAGGGATCTGCTTTCTGGCTTTCTTGAGTCGGTACCGGTTTTTCACCGACGTTTTCCTTCAAAGCTGCAATGAAAGCTGACTCCGTGAGGAGTTCCGGCAACACCGTGGCCGTTCCGTCCGTCTTGTAGAGCAGATAGAGCGGCACGCCCGTGCGTCCGAACTTATTGAGCATTTCAGTGATGTTGCTGTCGCGGTTTGTCCAGTCGGCTTCAAAGCGCGCGTAATTGAGGCGTGTCAGTTCCGCCGTAGCGGCATCGGTACGAAGCGCTGTGGCCTTGTTGAACTGACAGGTCACGCACCAGGCGGCGGTGAAGTCGACCACCACGGGCTGACCGCGGGCAATCGCAGAATTCACCGCTTCTTCGCTCCAGGGCTGCCACTGGTCGGACGCCATCACGGCTTCGGTGTCGACTCGGCGATCGAAATTGCCAAGACACAACAAAACCATGCAGCCGACGGTGACAAGTGCGCAAACGCCCTTGAGCACCTGTGAGCGACCGCGACCGTATTGTTCGCGACCGACGGCCCACAGAAGGCCGGTGACCGAACCCATGGCAAAGATCACGGTGAGAAGCCCGTAGAGTGTGACCTGACGCGAAAGCACCCAGATGAGCCAAAGGGCGGCCGCGGCCATTGGAATGGCCATGATGCGTTTAAAGGTAAGCATCCAGGCACCCGGACGCGGCAGAAGCTTCATCCAGGCCGGCACTAGGGTCAGGATAAGCCACGGCAGAGCCATGCCCAAGCCCAAAGACAGGAAGATGAGCATGCTCACTGCGCTGTCTTGCAATACGGCATACCCCAGTGCCGCACCCATGAAGGGGGCAGTGCAGGGGGAGGCCACGACGACGGCAAGAACGCCCGTAAAGAAGCTTCCGAGCGGTCCCGTACTCGGCAGTTTGCGTACGGCGCGGCTGTCGGCAAGGTGCGAAGCGGCTGTGAACTCAAAGACGCCCAGCAAGTTGAGCGTGAGCGCGCTAAAGAGCAGAATCAGAATCGCGACCACCCAGGGCTGCTGCAGCTGAAAGCCCCAGCCGATGGCCCAGCCAAGACTGCGAAGTATCACCAAGGCGCCGGCCAGTGCCGCCATGGAAAGCAACACGCCGCCCGTAAAGGCCAATCCATGCAGTGCCAAGGCTCCCTTGCGGCGAGAGCCGTCAACCAACTGCAGAATCTTGAGACTGAGTACCGGAAACACGCACGGCATAAGGTTCAAAATCAAGCCGCCCAGAAAAGCAAAACTCAGGGCCGTTGACGTACTCATGCTCGGAGGTGCTTCGGGTAGCTGCGCGGTCGGAGTGGCCGGCTCGGCTTGATCGGGAGCCGGTTTTTCTTCCGGAGCCCAAGGCAAAGGCACCTCGCCCGGCTTGATGTCGAGCGTTGTTTCAATGGCCCAGCCTTCGTTGTCCGGACCGCCGTCGGCGACGATCACGCCGGCAAAGGGTAACGGCTTGTCGGTTTTGAGACTTTCCAGATACTCAGGAGCGGCTTTGAGGTAGAGCGACACTTGGTCTTTACCGAGCACGGTTCGATCGAGTTCCTTAAAGTCGACAAGACCTTCGGAGAGTGGGAAAAACTCCACCTTCTTTTCGATTTTGCCCGCCAGAGGCGCAAAGTCGATGCGAATGCGGCCGTCCTCAATCTGAGCCGAAATATGTTCGGAAACGACTTTTTCAGGGATGGACTTGAGCGTTTTTTCAAACTTGCCGGCAAAGGGGCCGGGTTTGGCTGCCACCTCCACTGGAAGCTTCATCGACACTTCGGCTGTGCCAGGAATGCAGACTTCCTTGCAAGCGAGGTAGTCAACCTTGGCGCGCAGGGTGTACGTGCCGCCGTAAGGCGTTCCCCAGGGAATGTCCAGATTGAAGGGCAAAAGCACTTCGCCCGAGTACACGAAGTTGGTGATGGGCCCGAGCTTGTGTTTTTGCGGCGTGGGCCAGCCGATTTGTTCGGCGGTCCAGCGGCGCGGCAACTTCCATTCGACACTCGGAGCAAAACCGGAGTCACCCGAGAACTGCCAGTACGTGTGCCAGCCCGGTTCGTGCTTGAGCAAAATGCCGATATCGTTGGTAGCGCGCGGAATCCCGGCCGTTTGTCGCGACACCAGCTGCACCGTCACGGTTTTGGGCTGGCCGCCGCCGGCAAAGGGTGAACCGGTGCCGGCTGAGCCCGCTCCCAAGCCGGTCGGAGCGGCCAATGCCACGGATGCTGCCGTCGTCAAGCCGAGCAGCAGCGTCGTTAAGCTGCGAAAGAGTTTCATTACCGCTTTGAACATTAAAGAGCCGCAAAAGCCTTGCGGGCGGCTGCGATAGTCGCTTCGATGTCTTCGTCGCTGTGAGCCGCCGACACGAAGCCCGCTTCGAAGATCGAAGGAGCAAGGTAAACACCTTCTTCGAGCATCGTGTGGAAGAACTTCGCAAACACGGCCGGATCGGCCTTCATGACGTCGTTAAAGCCGTTGGGCAGGTTTTCAAGGAAGAAGAGCCCCATCATGCCGCCCTGAGAGCGGGCGCAGAACGAAACGCCGGCTTCCTTGGCAGCAGCCGTCAGCCCCGTCACAAGCTTGGTGGTCTTTTCCGAGAGGCTTTCGTAGAAGCCCGGCTTCTGGATTTCCTTGAGGGTGGCCAGACCGCAGGCAACGGCCACAGGGTTGCCCGAGAGGGTGCCGGCCTGATACACGGGGCCCAAAGGAGCGATCTTATTCATGACTTCGCGGCGTCCGCCGAAAGCGGCCACCGGCATGCCGCCGCCGATCACCTTGCCCATCATGGTGATGTCAGGCACGATGTTGTAAAGGGACTGTGCGCCGTGCAGCGCTACGCGAAAACCCGTCATTACTTCGTCGACGATCAGAAGCGCTCCGTACTGCGTGCATAGACCTCGCATCGTGTCCATGAATTCCTGCGTGGCCGGAACCATGTTCATGTTGCCGGCGATTGCCTCGACGATTACGCAGGCGATGTCGTCTCCCCACTGCTTGAAAGCGTCATCGAGCTGTTGCGGATTGTTGTATTCGAGCACAATCGTGTGTTCGGTTGTGCCGGCCGGAACCCCTGCCGAAGAGGGATTGCCGAAGGTGAGCATGCCGGAGCCCGCCTTCACAAGTAGGCTGTCGCTGTGACCGTGATAGCACCCCTCGAACTTGATGATCTTATTGCGGCCTGTGTAGCCGCGAGCCAGGCGAATGGCGCTCATGCCGGCTTCCGTGCCAGAACTCACGAAGCGCACGGCTTCGACATTGGGCATGATCTTGATGACTTCTTCGGCAATAAGCGTTTCGCCTTCGGTGACGGCGCCGAACGACAAACCAGAGTCAACGGCGGCGTGCACGGCTTCAATCACGGCCGGATGGTTGTGGCCGAGGATCATCGGACCCCAGGAGCCGATGTAATCGATGTAGCGGCGACCTTCGGCATCCCACATGTAGGCGCCTTTGGCGCGACGGATAAAGCGCGGTGCGCCGCCAACACTCTTGAAAGCGCGTACGGGAGAATTCACGCCGCCGGGGATGCTCTGCTGAGCACGTTCAAAAAGTTCCTCGTTGATGCCCATTTTCTTTCCAATGCATTGAATCAATAAAAGCTACAGGGCACCGGATACAGCCGATCCCTGCAAATTCAACGAAGTCTAGCAAGGTCAAGCCTATGTTTCGCTTAACAAGTGTGTGCGGATGCAAACAGTTTTGTGTCTCTGTTGTTCGAAGAGCCAGCAATGGAAATGAATCGGGTGCGGAAAGTTGCAGTACAGAAAAAATCCGCGTAAATTCTCACGCCTCACGTTGGGGTGAGGCGGACGGCCGCAATGAACTTGTTTTCATTGAGGAAAGTCCGGACTCCGAAGGGCACCGTAGCAGGTAACGCCTGTCCGCCGCAAGGCGAGGATTAGAGCAACAGAGACGAGCCGATTCAGTTCGGGTGAAACGGGCAATCTCTACGGGGAGTAACACCAAGTAAGCAGTCTTTGACCCGGCCCGGTGAGACTGCGGGTAGGTGGCTGGAGGCTCTGCGTGAGCAGAGTCCGAGATGAATGGTCGTCACTGCGGTTTTCGAAAGAAAGCCGCGGCACAGAATCCGGCTTATAGCTTCAGCCCGACGTGAACCGAACAAAAAAACGGGGAGCTTCCAAAAGGATGTCTCCCCATTTTGTCAAGATGCCTCGTTTGCCTTAGGCAAGCTTGATGCGGCCGTCAACGGCGATGGCTTCGCCCGTGGTGTTGGAAATCATCAGCGGATTGATGTCGAGTTCCTGCACAATCGGGAAGTCGGTCACCAATTGCGACAGACGCAGTAGCGTTTCTTCCACGCGTGCGATGTCGGCAGGCTTGGTGCCGCGGGCGCCTTCGAGAAGCTTGAAGGCTTTGACGGAACGCACCAGATCGTGCGCGTCGGCATCGGTAAGCGGGGCCAGAGCAAAACCAACGTCTTTCATTACTTCCACAAACACGCCGCCCGTGCCGAACATAATCATCGGACCGTACTGGGGATCGGCAGCGATGCCGCAGACGAGTTCGCGGTTGCTCTTGACCATTTCCTGAATGATGACGCCTTCAAGGCCGTCGAGAATTCCGCGTTCTTCAAGCTTGGCCACAAGATCGCGATACTGAGCGCGCAGTTCTTCGTCCGAGCCGATGTTCACGCGCACGCCGCCTACGTCGGTTTTGTGCGAAGTGCTCTTGGAGGTCATCTTCATCACAACGGGGTAGCCTACCTCCTGCGCGGCAGCCACTGCCTCGTCTTCCCCGACGGCAAAGCGGGCTCGGCAGACACGAACACCGTAGGCTTCGAGTACATCAAGGCTTTCACGCGTGGTGAGTTCCAGGCGCCCTTCGGACTTCACGGCAGCGAAGATATCGCTCACGGCTGACTTATTGACGTCAAAGACGGGCGTCGTGCCGACTGGGCGCTCCATCCACTTACGCTGCATATTGAGTCGTGCCAGACCGTCGACCGCTTCTTCGGCGTACATGAAGAACGGGATCGTGACCTCGCCCTTGGAGATTTCGCTGAAGAATTCGTTCTTTGTCATGAATACGCCCACGATGGGCTTTTCCGGGTGCTGCGCCTTGATCTCCATGAGCGCTTTGGCCACATCCGTGTCCTTGAGTCCGAGGAAGGGAAGATAAATCGAAATTACCATATCGACGCCTTCGTCGGCAAGCACCGTTTCGAGCGTGCGGCGATAGTGTTCAAGCGGCGCCGAAGCGATCATGTCGACCGGGTTCTTTACCGAAGCGGCGGCGGGCAGGAAGCTGCGCAGCGTTTCTTTCGTTGCTTCGGAAAGCTGGGCCATCTGCATTCCGTAGTCAATGACGCTGTCGGTGGCCATGATACCGGGGCCGCCCGAGTTGGTGATGATGCACACGCGGTCGCCCTTGGGAATCGGGCAGTTGGCAAAGACCTTGGCTGTGGCAAAGAGCTGCTTTAAGCTGTATTCGCGGATGACGCCGGACTGACGCAGCAAGGCTTCGGCGGCACGGTCGGACCCGGCAAGCGACCCGGTGTGTGAGCTCGCAGCCGAGGCGCCCGCAGCAGAACGGCCGGCCTTGAGCGCGAGCACGGGCTTGATCTTGGTTACTCGCGAGGCAAGCTTGCGGAAGTTTGCCGGATCCTTGATGGACTCCATGTAGAGAAGAATCTGACGGACGTCGTCCTGATCCTCCCAGTATTCGATGGCGTCTTCGGCATTGACGTCGGCCTGGTTGCCGATGGAGACGAACTGCGCAAAGCCGATGCCGAGGTCTTGCAAAATGTTGAGAATGCCGCCGCCCAACGCGCCCGATTGCGAGACGAAGCCGATGTCACCGCGCACCGGAAGCGATTCGGCAAAGCAGGCGTCCATGCGCACGTCCGGATGCGTGTTGACCACACCCAGACAATTGGGACCAACGCAGCGCATGCCGTACTTCTTGACGCGTTCGTAGAGCTGGGCTTCCATTTCGGCGCCTTCTTTGCCGGACTCCTTAAAGCCCGCGGAGATCACGACAAGCCCCTTGACGCCCTTTTCGTGGCACTGATCAATCGTGGAAAGCACAAACTTGGAGTTAACGACGATCACGGCCATGTCTACGGGACCTTCGATGTCGAGCACGCTCGGATAGGCCTGAAGACCTTCGATCATGCCGCCTTTGGGATTGACCGGGTAGATGCGGCCCTTAAAGCCGAACTCAATTAAGCGCTTCATCAGATCCGAGCCGATGGTGTGCGGCTTGGTGGAAGCGCCGATCACAGCAACGCTGGAGGGTTTCATGATGTGGTCAAGACTGTGCGACATGGTGTGTTCATCTCCAAAAGTACGGTTGGCGGGCAAATAAATCGGCGGGCGGCTTATTTCTTAGCCGCGCTGTTGGCGAGATTTTCTTCGATCGCTTCGACCGACATCAGGCCCGTGTAGCGGGATCCGTCGGGGAAAATCACGGCCGGAATGGAGTTGATGCCGAGCTTCTGACCGAGTTCAAGATTGCGGTCAAGTACGGCGCTGTTGCTGCATTGACCGACCTCGGGTACCTGGCCGCTTGCCATGGAGTCGAGGAAGGTCTTGACGGGGTCGCTCGCGCAGACGATGCGGCGCGCTTCTTCTCGCGAACGCAGCACCGGATACATGAAGTTGTAGACGGTGAGGTTGCCCGCTTTGCGCAGGTTCTGCTCAAGCAAACGGCAATAAGGGCAGTTGGCGTCGGTAAAGACGATGAGCTTGCGCTCGCCTTTGCCGTAGACGACCTTGATGGCGTCTTTCATCGGCAGCTCATCCCATTTGATGCGGTTGAGTTCTTCAATGCGTTCGGCGGTGAGGTCGCGTTCCGTGGCCGAGTCGAAAATGCGGCCGATGATCAGGTGGCGCGCATCGGCGTCGGAATAGAAGATGCGCTTGTCAATGACCACTTCCCAGAGGCCGTTGACGGGGGACTTCATCACGGAGTCGGGTGCTTTGCCTGTGGCGGCCTGAACCGCTTTGCTGATTTTTTCAATCTGAAGATCGGTCGCGGCGCTCGCGGTAGCGGAGGCCAGAGCGGCAAGGCAGGTAAGGGAACAGGCGAGGGTTTTAATCTGCATGATTCGAAAAGTAAGGTTGCGGCGCCGACAGTCGAGACGATTCGGGGAAAATCGAGGCGGCCAGCGGCGGGAATCCAAGTGGTTCAAAGTGTAGCCGAAAAAGATGACCGCTCGCGTGATACAAATAGTTGCAATTGAGAGCGTGCCGACTGAGAAAACTTTGCGCTCGCTAAGTTTTCTAAGTTCGCCTTCTTTGTGCCGCCTGACGGGCAAAACGGCAAACTGAGAGGCACGAAATAGTCGGTTTTGGTCGGCTATGGGGCGGCTAACCCGGGGTTTCTAAACTGCGTGTTACCAAGAGGGGAGAAGAAGTTCCCTAACAGTTGAAAACGGTTTTTCTACAAGGAGTCACACCATGAGTCACACCATGCTCAATCTCAAGACCATTGCCGCTGCCACCGCTCTTGCCTCCGTCATCGCTTTTGCTCCTGCCCAGGCTCAGTTTGTGGGCGGCCCGAGCAACGTGACCACCGTCAAGAACCTGCTCGACAGCGGCAAGGACGATCAGCTCGCTACGCTCGAAGGCTACATTGTGCAGCAGGTCAAGCATGAAAAGTACATGTTCCGCGACAGCACCGGCGAAATGCTCGTTGAAATCGACGACGAAGTCTTCAAGGGCCAGCGCGTTGATCCGAAAACCAAGGTGCGCATTGACGGCGAACTCGAACGCGACTTCATGGAAAAGGACAAGGTTGACGTCTACAACCTCACCATCCTGCGCTAATTCGCTAACCGCAGACGCATCACGGAGAACTGGAGAATGTCGAATCTGAAATCCATGACGCTTGCGGCGGCAGCCCTCGGCATTCTTGCCGCCGCTCCCATCCAAGCGCAATTTGTCAGTGACAAGTCCCCCGTAGCGGTGACGACCGTTGCCGAATTGCTCAAAAACGGCAAGCAAGATCAGGAGGCTTCGCTCGAAGGCTTCATTATCGAGCAAGTCAAACGCAAGAAATACGTGTTTGCTGACGCGACGGGCCGAATCATTGCGGAAATACCTGATAAGGTTTTTCAAGGCCAGCGGGTGGATCCCAAAACCAAGATCCGTATTGAGGGCGAACTGGAACTTGAGCACGCCAAAAAGGAAACGATTGACGTCTATCGTCTGACGGTTCTGCCGGCAGTGCCGTAACAAACGCAACGCAGCACTTTGCAAAGCCGCTGGCTGACTTGCCGTAGACTACGGCAGGAAAGGAGCGGCGCTTTTTTTGTCGGCTAGGAAGCCGATTGACGCGACGAAAAAAATCTATGACCGAAAAGATTCTTCTTGTCGAAGACGACCCGATGATCGGAGAAGCGGTCGTCAATGCTCTGGCCGATGCTGGCAAAGCGGCTGACTGGGCCCGTAGCGGTTGGGAAGCCACAGGGTTTCTCTCGGAAAACAAGTACGATGCCGTGCTGCTGGACCTGGGCTTGCCCGGCAAGGACGGCATGAGCGTGTTGCGTGAGCTGCGCGCCAAGGATTCCGAAACTCCGGTGGTGATTCTGACGGCCCGGGACGGACTGGACGACCGTTTAGCCGGTCTGGACGCGGGGGCTGATGACTACGTGGTCAAGCCTTTTCATATGTCCGAAGTGCTGGCAAGGTTGCGCGCCATCGAACGGCGACGCCAGGGTGCGCAGGCCGCAAGCAAGCTGCTCACCAACGGAACGATGACGCTCAATTTCGAAACTAAGACCGTGCGCTTGCATGCGCCCGAGGGTGACAAGGAAGTGGCGCTCAGTAAGCGCGAATTTGATCTGATGGAGGCGCTCATGACGCGACCGGGCGCCATTTTGTCACGTACCACGCTCGAAGAGCGTCTCTACGGAGACGGCGACATGCCCGAGAGCAATGCTCTGGAATTCATCATCCACGGCTTGCGCAAAAAGCTCGGTGCAAATGCTATCGGAAACGTCCGTGGTCTGGGATGGATGGTGCACAAGGGACGCGCGGCAGGACGATAACTTATGATTTTCAGAAAACATTCGCTTCTAAAGCGAGTGACGCTTTGGTGTGCGGGCACGCTTGCCGTGTTTTCGCTCATCACGGCGGCCGCGAGTTTTGCCATTGGTTACGAAGAGGCCAAAGACCGTCAGGATGACATCCTCAAGGAAGTGGTGGGGATGCTCTCGCGCGACATCGTGCAGCAGCGTCAGCGCAACAAAATTCAGGAACTCACTCTCGGGGGTTTTTACGGCCCCGGCTCGGACAAAGGTGAGACGTTGCCGCAGTACGGTGCGCTCACCATGGACGACGATGTTTTTGAGGACCATTTTCAACTTGACGACGACAGCAAGGACGCCGTGGTGCAGGCCGGTGAAACGGTTTTGGTGCGCATGCTGCACAAAAAAGGCCGAGCCTTGACAGTGACCTTTAGGCAACCTTATTCGAACGGTGCGCATACGGCGGAGTTTGCCGGCGACAAGTATCGTTTTTATTTGAGAACGCTTTCCGACGGCACGCATGTGGCTGCCGCTCAGCGGCTAAGCGAGCGCAACGAAGAAATTCTGGTGAGGGCGCTTACCGCAGCCGCTCCCATTCTGATACTGACGCCCGTGATGCTGCTGGTTTTGATTTTGGTGCTTTGGCACGGGTTAAAGCCGGTGCAGCGGCTCGTTAAAGAAATTCAGGAGCGCAAGGCCGATGACTTAAGCTCGCTTTCCTACGAAGGCGTGCCCGAAGAACTCGAGCGCATCATGACAGCCGTCAACGATATGTTCGCTCGCGTGGAGGAACTTCGAGGACGCGAGACACGGTTTGTTGCCGATGCGGCCCATGAACTGCGCAGTCCAGTGACGGCTTTGAGTCTGCAGGTCGATCGTTTGAGCAACATGCCGATGTCCGAACAGGCGCAGCAAACAGTAGCGGATATCCGAGCGGGCATCGCGCGTCTCTCTAACCTCATCAGTCAGCTGCTGACGCTCAAGCGCGTGCAGGCCGGACAAGAAAAAGCCGTTGACGGCCCGCAAACGGCGCAGTGCTTGAAGGTGGTGACTTCGGTCGTTGAAGATATTTATTGGGAGGCCGAAAGCAAGGAGATTGCCGTTGAGGTGGCAGGGTTTGACACCAACGAAGCACAAAGCGCCTGTGCGGCGATGCCCGAAGCTTCGCTTTTCTGTCTCGTGCGAAATCTCGTGCACAACGCCGTGCACTATGTTCCGCAGGGCGGCAGTGTGACGATTGCTTTCCGTCAGACGGGGGATCGCCTCAGTTTGTGTGTGGCCGACAACGGCCCTGGGATTCCTGAGGCCGAGCGAGGCCGTGTCTTTGACCCGTTTTACCGTGTTTTGGGAACGCAACAGACCGGAACCGGTCTGGGGCTGGCCATCTGCAAGACCATTGCTGATCGATACGACTGCACCATTGCGCTTGACTGGACCGATCGGCAGGCTCAAAAGGGCTTGAGCGTGACGGTGGATATGCCGAAGGCATAACAAAAAGGCCCTGAAAGCTTCAAGGCCTTTTTGGAGGCGGAACGACAAAACGGTCAGACGACGGGTTTGCCGCTCGTTTCTTTCTTTTCAATTTCGGTTAGCAGCTCGCGCGCGCGGTGCTGAGCAAACTCGATGTTGGGCACGAAGTTGGCTCCGAGGCTTTGCGCAATGCCGGTACGCTGCAGTTGGCGCTGCGGGTGGCCGGAAGCGCCCGCGATGATCAGCTCATGGTTGCGGCGCTTCAGGGCTCGCATAAAGACCTGCAGGATGTCCATGGCCGAATTGTCAATGTTGAGCAAATCGGTGCAGTCGAGGATCACGACCTTGGCGGCATCAGGCGAGGTGATGCGCTTGGGATCGGTAACGTCTTCGAGCTTGCTGACGGAACCGAAGAAGAGAGCGCCGGTGAGCTTCCAGCATTCCACCGTTTCGGGCATGTCGAAGGGCAGCGTTTGACGCGTGACGCGGGTGAGCGTGTTCATGCGGTAGATAAAGAAAACGCAGGAGACCAACAGGCCGACTTCAACGGCGACCGTGAGGTCGAAAATCACCGTCAGGAGGAACGTTGTGATCAGCGTGGCCTTGTAGCTCATCGTCATCTGGCGCAGGCGGGAGAATTCACGCCAGTTGCCCATATTCCACGCAACAAAGAACAGGATTGCAGCCAGTGCCGCTAGGGGGATGTCGCCTGCTAAGGGAGCGGCGGCCAAAATCACGACCAAAAGCGTGAGGGCGTGTACGATGCCCGCAACGGGGCTGGCCGCGCCGCTCTTGATGTTGGTGACGGTTCGCGCAATGGTGCCGGTGGCCGGAATGCCGCCGAAGAAAGGTACGACGAAGTTGGCCACGCCCTGGCCCATCAATTCCTGATTGGGGTCGTGACGATCGTCGGTCATGGCGTCTGCGACGCGGGCACACAACAAGCTTTCAATGGCGCCCAGCAACGCGATTGTGATCATCGGGCCGATCAGATGCTTGAAGGCTTCCCAGGAAAAATCGGGAAGGGTCAGATCGGGAAGCTTCTGCGGAATCCCGCCGAACTTGGTTCCGATGGTTTCAACTGGAAGATTGAAGACGGAGACCACAACGGTGGAAGCCACGAGCACGACCACGGTGCCCGGCAGATGCGCCATCCATCGTTTCCAGGGCGCGCCGCCCATGACGTAACCCTTGGGCCAGAACTTGACGATGAGAAAACTCACGAGAGCCAGGCCGAACGCATAAGGGTTAAAGGTATCAATGTGCGCGTAAAGAGTCTGAATTTGGTGGAAAAAGTCCGCCGGCATTTTCTCGATTGTCAGTCCCAAGAAGTCTTTGACTTGACTCAGGCCGATCAATACGGCGATACCGTTGGTAAAACCGATGACGATGGAGACGGGGATGAAGCGAATGAAGCTGCCGAGCTTAAAGAGCCCCATTAAAAATAGAATGACGCCCGAACCGATGGTAGCCAGCAACAGGTTGCCCAGACCGTAGTTGGCGATGATGCCGTAGATGATAACGATGAAAGCGCCCGCGGGGCCGCCGATTTGCACACGGCAACCGCCCAGGAGTGAAATCAGAAAGCCCGCAATGATGGCCGTATAGATGCCGGCTTCGGGCGGTACGCCCGAGGCGATGCCGAAAGCCATGGCAAGTGGCAAAGCCACCATGCCGACCGTCAAACCGGCGCTGATGTCGCGCGTGAGCATCCGCGTGTTGTAGTGGCGGAGCGCATCCAACGTGACGGGATGAAAGCGTTGAACGGGCAGACTGCCCAGGAATGCTTTGGCGGAAGAAACGAACGACATGGTAAAAACAAAGACGTCGGTTCTCGGTCGCAGGCGTTAGGCCGGCTTGTGCCTTGGTCGAACAAGTCAGTCTGCGTCAGTTGGGCCGGGAGATTTCGAAAGAGCGTAAATTGTAAGCACGGCGACGCCGCGCAAATATGCGGATTAACGAGAAGTCTAAAGAGCGATGCGGCAAAGAACAAACGACCGGAGGGAAATTTTGTTTCCGTCCGGTCGTTGGTCTTCGATTAACTGAATCGGTCGGGTGATCAGTGCGGATAGAGCGCGCCGAGCAGACGAGCGCCGGTGGCGTTGGTCACTTCGGGAAGATTGCCGGGTTTCTTCTGCAGGAAGGCCCATGCAAGCCAAGCAAAGGCCATCGCTTCGACGTGCATCGGGTCAACACCGAGAGCCGAGGTCGAGCGCACGTAAATGGTGTCGCCGGCACATTCGCGGATGCACTGAGCAAGCGCACCGTTCAAGGCGCCGCCTCCGCACAGGTAGATTTCTTCGGTGCGGCCGGCAAACTTCTTGATGGCGTCGGTGATCGTACGGGCCGTGAGCATCACAAGCGTGGCCTGCACGTCGGCGGGTTCCAGCGTGCCGAATTCGGCGAGCTGAGATTCAAGCCATTCAAGGTTAAAGTGTTCGCGGCCGGTGCTCTTGGGGGGCTGACGGTCAAAATAGGGGTCCGAGAGGAGTTTGGCGAGCAGATCGTCGTGCACGCGCCCCGTTGCGCCCCAGGCCCCGTTCGTGTCGTAGGGGCGGGCAATGTGTTTGCGGCACCAGGCGTCCAGAAGAATATTGCCCGGACCGCAGTCAAAGCCGATGATCTTGCCGTAGCCGCGGCGCGGCGGCAGGAACGTGACATTGGCGATGCCGCCGATGTTAACGACCGAGCGGGCAACTTCGCCCATGAAGACCTGACGGTGGAAAGCGGGCACAAGCGGAGCCCCTTCGCCGCCGGCGGCGATATCGCGGCTGCGGAAATCGCTCACGACGTCAAGGCCCGAAAGTTCTGCAACGAGTGCCGGGTTGTTGAGTTGCAATGTCCAGCCCTGTTCGGGACGATGCCGAATTGTCTGACCGTGAATGCCGACGGCGGCAACGTCCTTTCGGCCGATGTCGGCCACGTCGAGCAACTCATTGATGCAATGCACGTAGAACTTGCCGAGTTCCACGGAAGCGGCGCCCATGCGATCAATTTCATTGTCGCCGGGCTGACACAGCGCAAGAAGCTTTTCCTTGAGCGGCTTAGGAAATTCGATGTGGTGATGGCCGATCAGACGCGGTCCCACTCCGGAAAAATCGACGGCGACGGCATCTACGCCGTCAAGACTGGTTCCCGACATTAAACCCAGGGTCACTGTCTTGGCCATGGTTGAAAATCTCCGATTTGGTTTGGGAAAGGGGGTATTTTAGTTCGTTTGAGAAACGGCGTTCTTGTCGACAAGACTGCTCACTTGCAACTTTTGCAGGCGTGCCAGTTTGGCGCGCAGCGGAGCGATGAGCACTTCCATCTGTGCAAATTGGTATGGGGTGAGCGTCTTGGTGTCCGGCAGGCGCACGGTCATCGGATTGATCTGCACATTGCCGAACTTCAGTTCGTAGTGCAGGTGAGGCCCCGTAGCTAGGCCTGTCTGACCCACACGGCCGATCACTTCGCCGTATTTGACTTTCGCGCCCTTTTTGACGTGCGAATCAATGGAGGAGAGGTGCGCGTAAAGCGTCTGAATGCCTGGGCCGTGCGCGATACGGATGTAGTTGCCGTAACCGGTGCCGACGCCCGCAAATTCCACGGTGCCGTCGGCCGCGGCGCGCACCACGGCGCCCCAGGGTGCGCGGAAGTCCGTACCCAAATGCGGACGCAAAACACCCGTTACAGGGTGACGGCGCATGGGAGAAAATTCACTCGTCACGCTTTGCACGTCCAGTGGCACGCGCATGAACGTACGGCGAGAAATATTGCCTTCGGCATCGTAAAAATTACCGCCGGCGTTGTCGTTGTCGAAACGAAAGAGTTCGGTCGTTTTGCCGTTGTGATCAAGCTGCATGGCCAACAGTCGGCCGTGGCGCACGAAACTGCCTTCGGCAAACTTCGTTTCGTAGATCAGACGAAAGGCGTCGCCGCGCTGCAGTTGGCTTACGATGTCGCGGTCAAAGTCGAAAGCCGAGTGCATCTGCTCGACGATCTTGGCCGGAACGCCGGCGTTTAGGAGACTCGCATCGGGCGAGCTCGACACCACGCCGTTGGCCATGGTGAGTTCGGTGTCATACTCGTAAGGCGTTGTGTTGGCCTGAAAGCCTCTTGCTGTGCGGCGAACTTCCAATCGCGAGCCCTTGCCGGAAATGTCGCTGTCCATGTAAAGCTTCAGTTCTTCGAGTTTGCCGTCTTCACCGGCTACAGCCGACACAAACTGACCTTGCTTGGGGTAGACGAGTGCCTTGGCCTCGGGATTGCGAAGAATGAAGTCGCGCGCCTGCGGATCTTTGATTTGAAGACGAGCCAAAAGCGACGTGAGTGTTTCTGCTTCGCGCACAAAAATTTCGTGCGAAATCGGATCGGTGACGGCTTCAATGGCCGCCATTTGCCCCCTCAGATCGGGAAGACGCACCGGTTCGACCGTGAGCGTACGAACGGGCGAAGCCGTGAGTGTCTCGCTCGGAATCGAGTAGTAAAGAGCAGCTGTAGCCCCGATCGGAAGCACACAGAAGAGGCCAAGCGCAACCAAATAGGTGCGAGTGACGCCGCCACCGCCCACTTGGGACAGACGCCGAGAGCGAGCGAGATCGATGACGCCTTTGCCAAGGCGCCGCAATTCTTTACCGACAATAAGCTGAGAGGTCATTTAGAAAGAAGAAGCAGGACCGATGGTGCTTTTTGCAGGCTACACCAAACCAATCTGACATTTTAGATTGACGATTTAATTCTGTCTGAAAAAGAAAAAAGAATTTGCATTTCGGCCGGACGGCTCAGGAGGCCAGCGTCTTTTCCGAGCCTGATTGTGTGTCCTTCGGTACAATATCGCTCCGTTTGCTGCGAATGCCTCGCGGCCGTTGAATGAAAAAGCTTTTTGGGAATTCCATACCGATGTCTGTTGAATCCGCCCGTACCGAAGAAAAGAAATACGAAGTCACGCCCGAAATCAAGGAGGCAATGGCCACGATTGCCCGCGGTACCGACACGCTTTTGATCGAAAGCGAATTGGAGCAGAAGCTGGCCCGCGCCAAGGCGACCGGCACCAAGCTGCGCTGCAAGCTCGGTCTGGATCCCACGGCACCTGACATTCACGTCGGTCACACGGTTGTACTCAATAAGCTTCGTCAGCTGCAGGATCTCGGCCACACTGTGATTTTCCTGATCGGCGACTTTACGGCAGCCATCGGCGATCCGACCGGCCGCAACACGACCCGTCCGCCGCTGTCGCCCGAGCAGATCAAGGTTAACGCTGAGACCTATCTCGAACAGGCTGCTCACGTCATCGACATTGAAAAGGCCGAAGTGCGCTGGAATTCCGAATGGTGCAACCAGTTGGGTGCCACGGGCCTTATTCAGCTTGCCAGCCGCTATACGGTGGCTCGACTGCTTGAGCGTGACGACTTTGCCAAGCGTTTCTCCGAACAGCTTCCGATTGCCGTGCACGAATTGATTTACCCCCTGATGCAGGGCTACGACTCGGTGGCGCTTCAGGCCGATCTGGAACTCGGCGGTTCTGACCAGCGTTTCAACCTGTTGGTTGGTCGCGAGTTGCAACGTCAGTACGGGCAGGAACCGCAGTGCATCCTGACGATGCCTTTGCTGGTGGGCTTGGACGGCGTCAACAAAATGAGCAAGTCCAAGCACAACTACATCGGCATCACGGAAAGCGCCGATGAGATGTTCGGCAAGGTGATGAGCATTTCCGATACGCTCATGTGGGATTGGTACAACCTGCTGAGTCTCAAGAGTAATGCGGCGATTGCCGAACTCAAGAGCGAATGCGAAAACGGTCGCAATCCGCGAGACGCCAAGGTGTTGCTTGCCAAAGAAATCGTGGCTCGCTTCCATGATGAAAAGGCGGCCGATGCGGCCGAAGCAGAATTCAATAACCGCTTCCGCGCCGGTGCCGTGCCTTCGGACATCCCTGAAGTCAACGTTGCCGCTCCCGACGGAGAAATCGGCATTGCCCGTCTCATCAAGGAAGCCGGTCTGTGCCCGAGCACGGGTGAAGCCAACCGCAACATTGATCAGGGGGGTGTCCGTCTGGAAGGCGAACGCATTTCCGATCGCGGTCTCAAGGTCAAGCCCGGTACCTACACGCTGCAGGTCGGCAAGCGCCGCTGGGCTAAGGTCACGGTGAGTTAAAAAATGATCGCGTTGTTGCAGCGCGTGGCGCAGGCTGGCGTGACGGTCGACGGAGAAACCGTGGGTGAAGTCGGTCGCGGTCTGTGCGTGCTTGTCTGTGCCGTCAAGGGCGACACCGAAGAGAAGGCGCGAGCCCTGGCGCAAAAAGTGTTGCGCTACCGCATATTTGAAGACGATGCCGGCAAGATGAATCGTTCGGTGTCGGATATCGTCGGCCAATTGCTTCTTGTGTCGCAATTTACGCTTGCTGCCGACCAGCCGCGGCAACCGTCCGAGCTTTACGCCTGCGGCTGCTCCCGAAGACGGAAAGCGACTCTTTGACATTTTTGTCGAGGAATGTGCGGCTTCCGGACTGAAGACTGCGACAGGCATTTTCGGAGCGCACATGGTCGTTAATATCGTCAACGACGGACCGGTAACTATATGGCTTGAGAACTAAGAGCCGAAAAATCTGCTTTGTACGGAAAGACTTCCGAGTTGCTCGAGGCTCGTCGGGCGGTTGACTCGGAGGGCTTTTT
>ENA-ORSY01000635-ORSY01000635.1-human-gut-metagenome-genome-assembly--contig:-NODE-635-length-32911-cov-3.825877_pt1 | contig 32911 bp, 21 predicted proteins | sample MGYA00242193_ERZ509160 | MGnify/ENA primary metagenome ERZ509160 (study PRJEB26280, sample SAMEA2338670) | human gut metagenome | biome: human gut; feature: human-associated habitat; material: faeces...
AGGTGCCTTCCGGTATAACGTGCCCAAAAATTGCGCGACACGGTTATGTCGCGCCTGCGTAGATGAAACCGTATGCGTAGCAGTACGCTATCCGACACTGCGAATAGGTCGAGACATGGGAGCACACTGTGCTCCCCTACGGTAGAAAAAATCCTCTGCCGTTCCCCTTTTCGCAGCGGTCACATGTCGGCAATCTGCGCCAAACCCTCCCAAAAGGAAGTGGGAGTTAAGAGGGTAGAAACCTTGGTGTCTACCCTCTTGCCCCTCGCCGTGGGTACGGCGCCCCCGCTGAGGTTCAGCGGAACCAATCAACGGCTTGCAGCAATGATAGAAAGAGGTAATCCATGAAACTATTAGTTATCGGCGATGTGGTCGGTGAGGCGGGTATCGACGCGCTTCACGGCCTGCTCCGCCGCATCAAGCGCGACACCGGCGCGGATTTCGTCATCGTAAACGGCGAAAATGCAGCCGGAAACGGCGTTCTCCCGCGTCAGGCGGATGATATTTTTGCCGCCGGCGCGGACGTGATCACGCTCGGCAACCATGTGTTCGGCAAGCAGCAGATCGTGCCGTATCTGGACAGCCGTTCGGATGTTCTCCGTCCGGCCAATCTTGCACCGCAAAGCCCCGGCCGGGGCTGGGGCATTTATGACGGCCCGCAGGGCATGCGCCTGCTCGTCATGAACCTGATCGGCCGCTGCGACATGAAATACGGCCCGGACAATCCGTTCCTGTGTGCAGACCGCATCCTCAAGGAAAATGAGGGCATGTACGACGTGGCGCTTGCCGAAATCCACGCGAACGCCACGAGCGAAAAGCTGGCTATGGGCTATTACCTCGATGGCCGCGCGGCGGCTGTCTGGGGCACGCACACGCATGTGCAGACCGCGGATGAGCGCGTCAATCCCAAGGGCACCGGCTATATCACGGATATCGGCATGACCGGCCCGATCGTGTCCGTGCTCGGCGTGCGCGTGGAGCAGTCTATCGCCATGTTTCGCGGTGACCTGACCGAGTATTTCAAGACAGCTGAGGGCGACTGTGCAGTTTCCGGTGCGCTGTTCGATATTACAAGAAACGGAAAATGCAATTCCGTCACCCGTGTGTGGGAGCGCTGGAATGTGAGATAAAGTGTACGCAGATGCACAGTATCGCACTTTTGATACACGATTGCGCATTGTGAAACGGATTTTGCCATGCGGAAACGTTTTTACAAAAAGTTCTATCGGCGGACAAGTGACCGTGTCAGGAAAACAGTGAGAAATCCCTCAGATTTTGTACATTTTGCAAGAACTTGCAATTCAACTTGCAAAAAAAGCAAAATCACAGTTGACGAGAGGGTGGTTTTTGCGGTATGCTATACTCGAAAGACAATGGGGCAACGGTTAAAGAACAAGGGCAGCCGCCTTATTGATTTAACCGCCCGTACAGCATACCGTGGCGAGGGACTCCGCGGTGCTTAAGGAGGAAATGATACAGATGAACTCATTGCTCACCAAATTCACCTTTACCGATGAATTGACCGATGTCATCGAGAACTGCAAGGGCGTATTTGTTCCCACCAGCAAGGCGGAACTGTACGACATGGTATTCGGTCCGGAACATGCCGACGTGTACGACGTTGTATTCGATGTACCGGGCAAGGGTCTGGTAAAAGAAGCTGATGTTGTCCGCTGCAAGAACGGTGCATCCGTTAACTTTGTAGAGGATTATATGCGCCGCCGCGAGCCGGATTGTATGCGAATCGCGGATGACAAGCCGACCGACAAGAAGCGCTTCGCGGATGTTTACGGCTACAAGTTCGACAAGCTGCGCCGTGAGACCATGGACTGGTTCAAGACGCAGGAGCTGATCCTCATGCCGTTTAATTCCGGCGGCAACCAGTACGGCTACGGCTCCATGCTCGTATGCCCGAAGCAGTGCGCGTTCTTCGCATTTGCGCTGGCACATCTGCAGGGCTTTGTAAGCGCAGAGGAGACCGAGGGCTACAAGCCGCGTGCGATCATCTATGTTGCACCTCCGTTCCGTCACACCCACTTCGACGGCAAGCAGGTCGTTGTTCACAACCGTCTGGATGACTGCCACGAGGTATTCTCCTATAACCTGTATCCGGGCCCGTCTGCCAAGAAGGGTGTTTACTCCGTACTGCTCGACATTGGCGAGCAGGAGGGCTGGACCACCTGCCATACTTCCGCAGGCCGTCTGATCACCCCGTACGAGAACGAGCTTGTCATCATGCACGAGGGCGCTTCCGGCGGCGGCAAGAGCGAGATGCTGCAGGACATCGCCCGCGAGCCGGACGGCGAGGTGCTGCTCTCTACCAACACGGTAACGGGCGAAAAGACCTACCTGCATATCAGCTCCACCTGCAAGATTGAGCCGGTGTGCGACGATATGGCTACCTGCTATCCGGGCGTGCAGAACAACTCCGGCAAGCTGGTACTCGTTGACGGTGAGGACGGCTGGTTCCTCCGCATGGACGGCGTAACCCACTACGGCTGCGATCCGGTTTACGAGCGCATCTGCACCGAGCCGAAGGAGCCGCTGTGCTTCTTCAACATGGAAGGCCATCCGGGTGCAACCCTGCTGATCTGGGAGCACACGCTGGATTCCAATGGCAAGCCGTGCTCCAACCCGCGTGCCATCGTGCCGCGCTGGGATGTTCCGAACATCGTCAAGGAGCCGGTAGAAGTAGACGTACGCTCTTTCGGCGTTCGTATGCCCCCCTCCACCCGCGATAACCCGAACTACGGCATCATGGGTATGCTGCATATCATTCCGCCGGCACTGGCTTGGCTGTGGCGTCTGATCGCACCGCGCGGCTTCAATAACCCGTCTATCGTAACCGGCAACGAGCTGAAGAGCGAGGGCGTTGGTTCCTACTGGCCGTTTGCAACCGGCAAGCGCGTAAAGCAGGCCAACCTGCTGCTGCACCAGATCGTGGACAGCCCGAACACCCGCTACGTCCTGATCCCGAACCAGCACATCGGCGTTTACAAGGTCGGCTTTGCGGCTGAGTGGATCTCCCGTGAGTATCTGGCACGCCACGGCGGCGCAAAGATCCGCCGCGAGCACCTTGAGCCGGCACGCTGCCCGCTGCTCGGCTACGCGATGAAGGATCTGACCATCGACGGCCAGAAGATCCGCTCTAAGTTCCTGCGCGTTGATACGCAGGACCGCGTAGGCACCGACGGCTACGATGCAGGTGCAAAGATCCTGACCGACTTCTTCCGAAAGGAGCTGGCGAAGTTCGATACGCCGGAGCTTGAGCCGCTCGGCAAGCAGATCATCGACTGCTTCATGAACGGCGGCACGCTGGAGGACTTCGAGAAGATCACTCCGACCGGCCTCTAATAAAACGTAAAAGAAAATCACCGAAACAAATCGTTTCGGTGATTTTTTTGTTTTCGGCACGGAATCGACGGGGTACGTGAACCGCGTAAATTTTACCGCAGAATGGTTAGCGACTCTCGATTTGTCGAACGGTCAGCAAGTCACCTTCCACGGTGAATTTTACCTCAAATCCCGCAAACGGGAAGCCGTACACGCGGCCCGGCTCGTGCTGATAGCCCGGTCGGGGGTCCTGTGCGAGTACGTTCAGCAGTGTCTGACGGCGCTCCTCCGGCAGCTTTTCGAGCAGCTGCGCCGGACACTCAACCCGCACGGCATCGGTCGTCAGCGCAAAACCGCCGCGTGCCTCCGGATGCGAATCCGTGTACGCAAGGTACGGCTTGATGTCGAAAATCGGCGTGCCGTCCATCAGATCTGCGCCCGAGATATGCAGCACCGGGCCGTCCGGCGTGTTGAGCTCCACGCGGTCAAGCCGCACCGAGGACAGTCCGATCTCGTTCGGCCGGAACGGCGAGCGTGTCGCAAACACGCCGATGCGCTTGTTGCCGCCCAGCTTGGGCGGGCGCACGGTCGGGGACCAGCCCTCACGCACCGCGGCGGAAAACTGCCAGATCAGCCACAGATGCGAGAAGCCCTCTATGCCGCGCAGCGCATCCGCGTTGCGGTATTCCGGCTCGAATACAATGCGCGCCGGTACGTCTGCCAGTCCGCTCTGCCGCGGAATGCCGAATTTTGTGGGGAAATCGCTGCGTATCCGCGCAATAATGTGCATTTCTACCGTCTGTGACATAAGAATTCTCCTTTGGGGTGATATATTCAGTATAGCACAGGAAATGTCGGGTGCAAAGCGGTGTTTTACAGATTGTTAATGCAGTATCATGCCTTAGCAAGTGCTATAAGTGCGGAAAATAGTGATTTTATCGAAAATATGCAATATATAGAAGGAAAAAGTTTGATGCAATTTGTCGTTGCACCGATTTTGCACCGGAAAACTGAAAAAGCCCCTAAAATGACAGCGAAAACACGACCAACCAGCGGAACAGCAAAGGAGAAAAACATGGAACTTGAAAGATTGGCATTCCCGACACTTGAAAGCCTGTGTCACTATTTGCAAGATGCCTGCTACATAGCGGCTGATGTTACTTTACCCGCTCGAAAGCCGAACTGCGGAACTGTTGTTTCGATTTGCTTTGAACCTCCATTCTCGGTGGAACTGGATGAGGGCGGGCTTTTTATCGAAAGCCACTGGGCGAATTTTATTTCTCTCACTGGTGATTTTCTCTATGCGAGCGGGCACACTGTGGGAGAGGACGAGGACAAACTCGACGTTATCACGGTTAGATTCGCAGAGCAAGAACCAATCACATTGACTGTTATCATGCTCGATGATGATTTTTAATGAAAGATAATAGAAAAAGCTGGTATGCAATTGACTGCACGCCAGCTTTTTAATTTTTAGAAATTTCTTTGAAATTCCATGTCCGTTTTGGCCGGATTTTTATATTAGTCTATGCAAAGGAAAATCATCGCGCAACACCTTATGATGAGAAAATGGGATAATATGACAATTTATAATGCTTGAAAAAATTTTTTGAGAAATTTTCAAATTTCACGTCCCAAAATCCGATTTTTCGTATAGTAGTATATGTCAAGCAAAAACACCGCACGGCAAGTTACATAAGCCCGTGAGGACATGACACAATCGCTCCGGCCATAACTGCGCCCATTTATAGAAAGAAGTGAAATTCCATGATTTAGCAATCGGATGCAAGATAATGCCAACTGAAAGAAAAGTAGTCCATTTCGTGCGTACGAGAGGAGTTATATATGATTTTATAGCTATTTACATGAAAATCAATGAAATCTAAACGTCCTTGTCTGGGTGAACTTTTCCCGAAAGTTCGGAGAGCCGCAAAGGCTGTTTCCCGAAAACTCGGAGCAAGCCAGACTGGGAAACAGAGGTTTCAGAAAACTTTTTATCAATTTCAAAGGAGGCTTTCAATGAAAAAAGCGGAAATCAAAAAATTATATGACGAGAAGCATTCGTGCGGACTGCATACGTTGCAGGTGCAAGCGAAATATCTCCCGCTCGACTATGCGGATTATAGCGTTTTTTGGGGACACAAGCAAGGTGCAGCGCGGCAAACAAACGAGGTGCAGCCGCAGCTCACAGAGAAATTCTATCGCTATCAGCTCAACCCCTCAATTCGTGCAACGGGCACACGTTATACTCTGTTGTCTGGGCGTGACTTGGCAACTACAATCGCCGATATGACAGAGAGAAAGCCGTACTATGTTGAACGGGCTGACTTTGCCTTTGACAGCTTCACGCACTCATACGATGAACTGCGCCGTCTGAACAAGGCTGTTCGCTGGCTGATGATTGACAAATTCAATCTCGATAACAACGGCATTACCTTTGACGAGGACGGCTCTGTTAAAAGTATGTTCGCGAAAAGTCAGTCACCGTCCATCACTGGCAAGCCCAAACGCCCTTTTGAGAACGAGTGCTACGACAAAACCAAACAATATCCGAACTGCGGCATATATGCCCGCTTGGAACTGCGGTGTCTGGATGCTGGCGGCACGATTGAAGAAGCGGCGCGGCGAACTATTTCCATGCCGGGCGAACTGCTGACGAAGGATAGCTACAACCGGTTGATCGAATATCACAGCAACATACTGCGTGACCAGTGGCGTAAGGGCGTGAAACGCTCTGAATGGCGTACATGGTTTTGTGAACACCAATGGTATATTTTCTCTCTGGCACAGTTTCGCGCGATTGTGGGCGAATTGACAGGAAATAACGGGGAATATGCGGTAAAGCGGTATAACGACAGCTGGACGGGTATGCCGTGGAAGAAACTCACCAGTGTTACGCTGATTAGTCGGGACAAGCTGAGTGCGTATATCGAACGGCTGCAAGCCTGTCTGCGTGCTTGGCTGGCTGATTATCTGCGTGGGCTGGATGATGTGCAACGAGCGGGCGAGGAGGAACCGGATAACGCCTTTGATGCAATAAGCGACACAGAGATTGACTATCTGGCTGCACTGGCGGCAGAGCGCGAGGAGCGGCAGAGGAAAAGTCAGCAAGCCTTTCTGGAGTACATGGATGAGTTAAACATGGAAGAACCCGACGCCACTTGTTGGCTGTATGAACAGTCATGGTTCACGGAAATCGTAGAATCTATTGACGGCGGAAAGTATGTCAGGGAAGAACAACCAAAACGGCCTCTGTGTATACACTCTTTTAGTTTGGATGATTCTGAAACGCTCGCAGAGATGTGCAACTTTGATGCGGAGATAGACAGCTTGATGGAGTGAAAACTCGGAGAACAATGCACTTTCTGCTGCTTTCTGTGTTTTTGAGCGGGAGCATTCCCTTAATAATATAGTGTTTCCTCTTATCGCTCCCACTGCCTTTTGATTATTTAATTGATGAAAATCAGTCTTTTTCCAGTGCCGCGCAAGCGGCACTGATAAACCGGTCGCAACGATGCACCAGCGGCAACACTGCACCAGCGGCAACACTGCGACAACGGGCACAATTTACACTTTTCACACCTGCTGCCTGCACACGAGCGGGCGAGTAGATGTATTTCACTTAAAGAAAGGAAAATGACTTTGAACAAAGACAAGAACCAGAACACCAACAATACTATCGTTCTCCCGCTGGGAGAGCGCGAACTACTGACCGTTAATGAAGCGTCGGCCTATTATAACATCGGTCAAAATACAATCCGAACCATGACGAACGGTGCGAACAACCCGTTTGTATTTTGGATTGGCAAGAAACGCATGATTAAGCGCGTGCCGTTCACCGAGTATATCCGAGGGGGATTTTCGGCTTAAAAAGTAGTGCAATCCAGCCCCATCTATGCTATACTGTACCTGTCATATATGGGGCTTTTCAGTCGGAGAAAGGAGATATAAACTTGGCTGAAAAGCGAAAAGATAACAAAGGGCGCGTATTAAAAGAGGGTGAATGCCAGAAAAAGAACGGTAGTTACCAGTTTAAGAAACTCAATCCAAACACCCATCAATACGACTATGTGACTGACCCGACCCTTGAGGGTATGAGAAGAAAAAAGGCAGAACTGTTGCGCGCGATTGAAAGCGGTATCAGCTATTCGAGCGGGAAAATCACGGTAAATGAACTGCTGGGAATGTATATCGAGATGAAAGACGATAAGACCGAAAACACGCAAATCAACTACGCTTCATGGGCGGAGATGGTAAAGCGGGAATCGTTTGGCAATCGTCGTATCTGCGATGTGAAAGAGATGGAAGTACGGCGGTGGTTCAAAGCGATGCGCAAAAACGGTAAAGCGTATAACACGATTTCAGCTATGAGCAAAATCTTAAAACCATCGTTCAAAATGGCGATGAAGAATCATCTGATTCGTGAGAATCCGTTTGATTTTCGGTTGAATGACGTACTCACAAATGACACAGTGAAACGTGAGGCGCTGACCGATGAACAAGTAGCTGCGTTGTTGGATTTTATCGCCCATGACAACACATATTCACAACATCTGGATTGGTTCATTGTCTTACTGGAAACAGGCGTTCGTATAAGCGAATTTTGCGGCTTGACTAAGGCTGATTTGGACTTTGAGAATCGGCTGATTGTCATTAACAAGCAACTTCTGCGGCGTAAAGATGGGAGCAAGTACGTTAAAGCACCTAAGTCTGCGGCTGGGAATCGCGTTATCGCTATGAGTGATGAAGCAAGCAATAGTCTGCACAATATTCTTGAACATCGTAAATGCAGAACGGTCGAACCTATGATAGATGGATACTGTGGTTTTCTCATGCTGACAAAGGGAGACAAACCCGTTGTTGCTACTGGTCTGGGCGCAATAATGCGCAGAGTAGTGGACAAATACAATAGGGAACATTCCGACAATCCACTGCCGCCGATTACACCGCATATTTTTCGACATACGCTGTGCAGTAGTTTACTGAATGAGGGAATGTCTGCGGCCAATGTAGCCGCGATAATGGGACATGATAACCCTACTACGACTATGAAGTATTATGCGCATGCTAATAATATGCAGGCTATCAAGCAGATGCGGCAGATTCTCGAATTTGGCAGGCTAAAAACACTGGCTGTAAACGAGTAAGGATGTTGCACCGATTTTGCACCAAGATGCGTGAAATTATGTGAAGTTATGCAAAATACTGGATTGGATAATGCAGAAGAAAGTTCTGGAAATATGACGTTTTGCGTAGATGAAGCACATATAATGGCGTGAAAGTTGAAATGTGCTTTCTGGAACTTGTTACAGATTGTTAATGCTTTTTCCTCAAAAACGCGCTATAATAGAATCAGATTAAACTGGGAAAGCAGGGGAGAACTATGCCCAAGAAGATATTGATCGTAGAGGACGAGGCCAACATCCGTGAGCTGCTGCGCCTGTATCTGGAGCGCGAAGGCTATACGGTGCTCGAGGCGGAAAACGGCGTGGAGGGCATCAAAAAGTGGAAGTCGGACAAGCCGGACATGCTGCTGCTCGATGTGATGATGCCGGTGATGGACGGCTGGGCGGTCTGCAGGGAGATCCGCGCGGAGAGCGATGTGCCGATCATCATGCTGACGGCCAAAGGCGAAACCGCGGATCGTGTTTCCGGTCTGGAGATGGGCGCGGACGACTACATCGTCAAGCCGCTCGAAATGCCGGAGGTCATCGCGCGCGTGCGTGCGGTGTTCCGCCGCATGGCGCCGGATGATGCGCCCGAGAAGCTGTCGTTCGACAATCTCGTCATCGACAAGCAGGCGTACGATCTGGTCATCAAGGGCAAGCGCGTGGATGCGCCGCCGAAGGAGATCGAGCTGCTGTACTTCCTCGCGTCCAGTCCGAACCGCGTGTTCACCCGCGCACAGCTGCTCGACGATGTCTGGGGCTTTGACTATTTCGGTGACACGAGAACGGTTGATGTACACGTCAAGCGTCTGCGCGAAAAGCTGGAGGGCGTTTCGGACAAGTGGGAGCTGAAAACCGTATGGGGTGTCGGCTACAAGTTTGAGACCAAGGAGTAAGCCATGGGCAGACGCAGTTTTTTCTTCAAGGACTATGTGGCCCATCTGGTTTTGATCGTGTGCGCGTTTGCACTTGCCGGCGTGGTGTTCTGCTACCAGATGAGCAGCTACGCGCTGCACGCCAAGCAGACCGAGCTGCGCACGACCGTGCAGAGCCTTGCCGAGCAGAGCAAGCTGCTCGAGGGCACGGACTCCGATGTGATCCGTCAGATTTACATGCTGTCCATCGCGCGCGTGGCCAAGGAGGATGAGCTGACCGTGCTCATCACGGACGCGGACGGCAATATTGAAATGGGTGCCAAGCCGGACGGCACGACCTACACGCTGCCCGGCTATCATATCTCAGCTGAAGTGGTTGCGGAGATGCACAAAAACGGCAGTTATGCATCTGTCGGGTCGCTCGGCGTGCTGAGTGAGTCCTCGTTTTACACGGTGGGCACCTGCGTCAAGGATGATAACGGCGATGCGGATTTGATGATCTTCGTCTCCACGCAGGACCCGAATTCGGCAGGCGTGGTGCGCCACTCCACGCAGACGCTCGTGCTCATCATGTTGGTGACGCTGGTCGTTATGCTGGTGATTTCGTTCATGATCTCTCAGCACGTCACGCGTCCGCTCAAGACGATTGCCGCCGCCGCCAAGGAATTTGCGGGCGGCAACTTCGATGTGCGTGTGCCCGAGGACAACCGCTGCTACGAGATTGATGAACTGGCGGTCTCGTTCAACAACATGGCGCGCGACCTTGACCAGCTCGAGGAGCTGACCCGCGGCTTCATTTCCAACGTCAGCCACGAGTTCAAGACCCCGATGACGACCATCGGCGGCTTTGTGGACGGCATGATCGACGGCACGATTCCGCTCGACCAGCGCGATAAGTATCTGAAGATCATCGCGGAGGAGACCAAACGTCTGTCCCGCATGGTAAACCGCATGCTGGATGCCGCAAAAATTCAGTCCGGCGAGCTGATCCTCAGTCCGGCGCCGTTCGACTTTACCGAAATGACGGCGCAGATCCTGCTCTCGTTCGAGCAGAAGATTGAGAAAAAGAAGCTGGATGTGCAGTGCGACCTCGAGGAACGGCTGACCGTCATGGGCGACCGAGACCACCTGTACCGAGTGGTGTACAACCTGACCGATAACGCGGTAAAGTTCATCGAGGACGGCGGTACGCTGAGGCTGAAGGTCCATCAGGAGGGACAGCTGTGCGTATTCGCCATCAGCAATACCGGCATCGGCATTTCGGCGGAGGATCTGCCGCATGTGTTCGACCGCTTCTACAAGACCGACCGTTCGCGCTCGATGGATAAGACCGGCGCGGGTCTCGGCCTGTATATTGTGAAGAACATCATCAACCTGCACGGCGGCGAGATCTCCGTCCGCTCGGGCGGCGGCGAAACCGAATTTGAGTTCACCCTGCCGCTCGCACCGGAGCAGAACCGACAGAATAACGCGTAAAAAGTGGCTTCCATGTGCTATCACTGTGCATGGAAGTCTTTTTTCTGCATGTGCTGTATTGAAGCGTTTCGCACGGCAGTGCGCATGAAATAGCATTTGCTCTGCAAATGCTCAAAAAGGGGGAGCATGTATCACCCTTTTTGGACTTCTGGAGGGAGAAAGTTTCTGAACAGGAACTTTCGGACGACTTTGGAACGGCCCACGGTCCGTTCCTCTTGTCGGCGAAACTGTAGTTTCGCGACAGGAATTGGCAGGAGGAAACAGCAATGGAAGTAAGCAAACAGGCTTTGCAGAATATCATTTTGGATGAAGACCGTCTGCTTTTCGCAGAAAATATCCCGGCGGAATACCTGAGCGATGCGCTCGGCCGCCGCACCGGCACGGCAGACGCGCTCGTGTTCGCGCGCTCGACCGAGGAGGTCAGCGGCGTGCTCCGGTACGCCAACGAAAACGCCATCCCGGTCACGCCGCGCGGCGCGGGCACCAATCTGGTAGGCTCGACAATTCCGCTGTTCGGTGGTATCATTCTGGATGTATCGCGCATGAACCGCGTGCTCGAGCTGGACCGCGACACCATGACGGTTACCGTCGAGCCGGGTATGCTGCTCAAAGATCTGCAGGCCTATGTTGAGGAACGCGGTCTGTTTTACCCGCCCGACCCGGGCGAAAAGGCCTCGAGCATCGGCGGCAACATCAGCACCAATGCGGGCGGTATGCGTGCGGTCAAGTACGGCGTAACACGCGACTATGTGCGCGGGCTGGAGGTCGTTCTTGCGGACGGTACGGTGCTGAAAGTCGGCGGCAAGCAGGTCAAGGATGCGAGCGGACTGTCGCTCAAGCACCTGCTCATCGGCTCGGAGGGCACGCTGGCGGTCATCACCAAGTGCCTGCTGCGCCTTCTTCCCAAGCCGGAGACCACGGTGAGCGTGCTCGTTCCGTTTGCTGACCTCGGCACGGGCATCCGAAGCGTGCTGACCATCCTGCAGGCGAACGCCAACCCGACCGCAGTCGAGTTCATGGAACGCAAGGTCGTAGCCCTCGGTGAGAGCTTTTCCGGCGTGCAATATCCGCGCCCGGATGCCGGTTCATACATCCTGCTGACGTTTGACGGTCACGAGAGCGAGGTCAACGCGAATATCGAGCGCGTGCGCCGCCTTGCACTTGACAACGGTGCCATCGACTACATCGTGCTGCGCAGCGCTGAGCAGGCTGCCGACATCTGGAAGGTGCGCGGTGCGCTCGTTATGGCGGTCGAGGCCGTGTCCGAGCAGGAGCCGGTGGACATTGTCGTGCCGATCAGCCACACGGCGGACTTTGTACGTTACATCAACGAGCTGGAGGCCGCCTCGGGTATGCGTATGATCGCGTTCGGCCATGCGGGTGACGGCAACGTGCATCTCTGCGTGGTGCGCGACGGCCGCGACCAGCAGACATGGGAGCGCGAGCTGCACGAAAACATGGAGCAGGCTTACGCTAAGGCGTATTCTTACGGCGGCGTAGCCTCGGGTGAGCACGGCATCGGCATTTCCAAGCGGTCGTACTTCCTGCGGGAGACCGCGCAGGAGAACCTTGCCGTGATGAACACCATCAAGACCGCCCTCGACCCGAAACATACACTGAACGACCAGAAATCTTACATTGTGGGAGGAAAATAACCATGCAGAGCTTATCTGAACGCACCGCCGGCTTTACCGACTCGGTCATCCGCCGCATGACGCGCGTTTCCATGCAGTATGACGCGGTAAACCTGTCGCAGGGTTTCCCGGACTTCGAGCCGCCGAAAGAGCTGCTCGACCGTCTGGCGCAGGTGGCCTACGAAGACTATCACCAGTATTCGATCACATGGGGTTCGCAGAACTTCCGCGAAGCGCTGGCCGCCAAGCAGACGTATTTCATGGGCCGCAGGATCGATCCGAACACCGAAATCGTCACCACCTGCGGCAGCACGGAGGCCATGATGGCTGCGATGATGACAGTCACCAATCCGGGCGATAAAGTCATCATTTTCTCCCCGTTCTACGAGAACTACGGTGCGGATACCATCCTGTCCGGCGCAGAGCCTATCTATGTGCCGCTCGTGCCGCCGGATTTCCACTTTGACGCAAACGTGCTCGAGGATGCATTCCGTCAGCACCCGAAGGCCATCATCCTGTGCAACCCGTCCAACTCGTGCGGCAAGGTGTTCACCCGCGAGGAGCTGGAGATTATCGCGTCTCTCGCGGAGAAGTACGATACCTACGTTATCACCGACGAGGTGTATGAGCACATCGTATTCGCACCCAACAAGCACACCTATTTTGCCACCCTGCCGGGCATGTGGGAGCGCACGCTGTCGTGCTCGTCGCTCTCCAAGACGTACTCGGTTACCGGCTGGCGACTGGGTTATATCATTGCCCCGCCGGAGATTATCGACCGTGCGAAAAAAGTACATGACTTCCTGACCGTCGGCGCAGCAGCACCGCTGCAGGAGGCTGTTGTTACCGGCCTGAAGATGGGGCAGGACTACTATGACGATTTGCAGGCCAAGTACACGCACAAAAAGGATCTGTTCCTCAAGGGTCTGGACGATTTGAAGATTGCCCACACCGACCCGCAGGGCGCGTACTACGTTCTGCTCGACATTGCCGAGTTCGGCTACGAGAGCGATCTTGCATTCTGCGAGGATCTGGCGCATTATGTCGGCGTAGGCGCGGTTCCCGGATCGAGCTTCTTCCGTGAGCCGGTCAACAACCTGATTCGCCTGCATTTTGCCAAGAAGGACGAGACGCTGCTCGATGCACTCAACCGTCTGGAAGGTCTGCGTGATAAGATCAAACCGAAACACCGATAAACAGGAGGAAAAGCCGTCATGGATGTAAAGAAAGCCGCAGCGGAAACGAAGGACTACATCGTATCCATCCGTCGGGAATTTCACCGGCACCCGGAGCTGAGCCTGCAGGAATTCCGCACGGCACAGCGCATTGAGGAGGAACTGGACAAGTTCGGCATTCCGCACACGCGCGTAGGCGAAACCGGCGTGCTCGGCACGCTGAAGGGCGCAAAGGACAACGGAAAAGTGCTGGTTCTGCGTGCGGATATCGACGCGCTGCCCATTGAGGAGACGTACGAGTGCGTCTATCGCTCGGAGAATGCAGGCGTTATGCACGCCTGCGGCCATGATGCGCACGCTGCCTGCCTTCTGGGTGCCGCGAAAATCCTGTCGGAGAACAGAGACGCGTTCAGCGGAAAGGTCCGTCTTGTGTTTCAGCCGGGAGAGGAAATCGGAAAAGGTGCAAAGCCGTTTGTCGCAGCCGGTGTGCTGGATGGTGCCGAGCGCGTGTTCGGTCTGCACACCGCGTATGATTTGGAGGCAGGCACGGTAGGACTCAAACCGGGCATCAACAACGCCGCAGTCGATCATTTCCGCATTCGCGTGTACGGTAAGTCCACGCATGTTTCCACGCCGCATCTGGGCGTAGATGCGCTGTACATCGCCAGCCAGATTGTCGTGGCAGTGCAGGGACTGGTTACGCGCCGCACTTCACCGACCGAGCCGGTCATCATCGGTATCGGCAAGCTGAATGCAGGCACGACCTACAACGCCGTGGCAGCATTTGCTGAAATGGAGGGCACAACGCGCACCATTTCGCAGGAGAGCCGCGACCGCGTCCGTGCACAGGTCAGTGAGACCGCGCAGAGCATTGCGGCGCTGTACGGCGGCACGGCGGAGATCGAGTGGACGGACTTTGCCGCTGCGCTCATCAACGACCCGCAGGTGTGCGAGGAAGCTGCTCGGGTCGTGGACGAGCTGCTCGGAGAAGGACACGTTGTCACAGACCGTGAGCTGTCGCTCAGCGGCGATAATTTTGCCGAGTTTGAGCTGTATAAGCCGGGCGCGTATGCGTATCTCGGCACCGGCAATCCGGATTTGCCGCACACGATGATAACCAACCACAACGGCGGCTTCGATGTGGACGAGAATGCACTTGTGACTGGTGCCGGTCTGTATGTCGGCTACACAGTCGCGCGGCTTGGATAAAGAAAATCGCTCTATCCTGGACAAAGACAGAGCGGACAGCATATAATATAGGTACGTTAAGGGACGCTGTGCAATGATCAGCCCCCTAAACGTTTTTACTCAACACGCATTTGTAAAGAAAGCAAAACGCTCAGCTATCGTTTGGTAGCTGAGCGTTTTGCTTTTGAAATTACAGTTTTGAACTTACATCCCGCACTCAAGTCCGTTATACCGTGTCACCACAAACGGATAGCTGAGTGTTTCAGGCTGGATGCCAAGCTGCCGCAGACCGGCGCACAAATCCTCGACAACCTGCATATCGTGGTCGCGCTGCGCGACGGACAGTTTCATTTTATCTCCATACGACGAGATCAGCAGCGCAAACGGCTGCACGGCGCACGGCAGGATTGCGCCGTAATCGAGTACATACGGACAGCAGCTTTCCGGCAGGGTGAACCGGCCGACATTGGTAATGAGAAAGCTGTCCTCGAGCACAAAATCAGTCGTGACCTTCTGTGCCGCCTGCATTTTCTCCGCGAGCGGCATGTCTGCCTCATGCAGCAATTCACAGCGGTCTGCGGCGGCTTTTGCACGATAGAGCAGCTGTTCGCGCTGCATCTGATCCTTCAAAAACGCCTTCGTGCGCCGGAACACCTCGTCATTCGGCAGATCGCGGTATTCCGGAAAATACGGCAGATCGATAAAGCAAATAAAATATCGCGTGGTAAGCGTCGGCAGCAACGGACGCAGATCGACCGGAATCTCTGCGATAACCGGCTTGTCCGTTCCGCCGAACTTATCATCAAACGCTTTCATCATCAGCGGAGCCAGTACAGACAGCGGACTGACGCCGATGGACTTTGCGTAATCGTGCAGCTGAGAAAACGGGAACGTCACCTCGGTGACGACCTCGGAGCCGTCAGCGCCCCACTGTACCTCGGGGGCATGAACAGCCTCCGGCTTTTTCCAGATGCCATCCGGCGAAAATTCACGGTCTGCCAGCTGCTCGTAGCCGTTTGCGCTCTCCTCGGGAGACCAGCGGGTATCCATGCCGCGCACAGAGCCGTCATTCTCAACCGGGAAACCGCAGTTTTTCAGGTACTGGAACAGTACACAGCGGATAAACTCCTCGAATCCGCGTCCATCCGAGATAGAGTGCTGATACTCCATATAGATGGTCTTGTCGTGGTAGCCGACGAGAAATAAGTATCCGTTCGTATCCTTGGAGCCGATGGTGTAGCGGGTGGATACGCCGTCGAACGGCAGCACTACGGCGGGCTGCACGTTGCGGCGGTAGCGGAACGCGGTCTCGGTCGGCTCGGCGGTCAGCATCATGTGCGGAAAGCGCAGCAATGCCTGCTCGACGGCTTCGCGCAGCTTGTCCGGGCGCACTTTATCGCGCATGCGGATGGTGTGGCGCGGCACACAGGCGACGGTTTCATGGGTGTTATACAGGAAGATTTTTGCATAGCTGTCCGTGCGGAGCAGCGGGTCATTCATGGTCATTATAGCATTCTCCTCAAAGCATAATCCGGCGCATCTTATATGGTAATTTCAGTATATCACCCTGCAACGACGTTGTAAATCAAAATGAGTCGAATTTGCACAGTATTATGCAAATATAGAACATGATGTACGATATAATGAGCCGCGAGCCTGAAAATACTTGCGATTCGGTTGGCAGAGTATATCACGCCGGAGAAGCTGATATATGAGCATGGAATTTCTGCCGCGGCTGTTCGATTCGTTCTCGCGTGAGCGTATTCCGTGTGAGAAGCAAAAAAACAAGCGACACCATATTTCGATTGGTGTCGCTTGTGTGCGTTTTCAGGCGCTGTCGGTATTGTCTGCCCTTGCAGGGCGATTGTTCATACCATATCCGTTGGGTGGTATGGATCGGATGGGATTACTGGTCGGTGTAGCGGCTGAGGATAACCGCTACCTGAGCACGGGTTGCGGTGCCGTTCGGCACGAGCGTAGTCGGGGTAACGCCGGTTACCAGACCGTTGCCGTTCGCCCAGCTCATTGCTTCAGCAGCCCACGACTCGATAGAAGCCGCGTCTGCGTAGACATCGAGTGCTGCGCTGCCCTGCGGCGTATGACCGCGATAGGTATCGTAGCGGTACAGGATGGCCGCCAGCTGCTGACGGGTGATCAGCGTATCCGGCTGGAATCTCCCGTCGGTGAAGCCGTTGACAATGCCGTTTTCGGAGGCCCATGCGATGGCTTCTGCGTACCACTTGCCGTCCGCCACATCGGTGAACTGTGCGGTGGAAGCGGCCTTACTGCCGCTCATGCGGTAGAGCACCTGAACCAGCATTGCGCGGGTCATGCCGTCATCCGGACCGAACCTGGTTGCGGTCAGGCCCTTGAACCAGCCGTTCTCGAGTGCAGTGTTGACCTCGTTGTAGAACCACTTGCGCAGGTTGACATCGGAGAAGTCGCTGCTGTACTCGTGGGTGATAACGAAGGTGGAGAAGTGGGTGGTCTTAAAGGTAGCCTTTCCGGTCGCTGCATCATAAATGACAGGCAGCTTTTCGAACGAGCCGTCCTCAGCAAGATAGTATGCAACCAGATGCGCGGCGTTCTCGCCGCTCTTGAGGCTGTATGCTACAGAAACCGAAGCCGTGCCGTTCAGCGCATGAATGCGGGTTGCAGTGCCGTTTTTCGGCTGCACCTGCGCAGAAATGTTCAGGATGGTGCCGTTCTTCGGCAGGTATTTGCGCTGTGCGTCCGTCAGGGAGGACTTGTCAGCGGAAGCGATCGAAATACTTGCCATACCATCGGCCTGTGCGGCGCTGCCGAGTGCGGTCAGCGTCTCACGGTCGAGTGCAACCGTGCCGTTCGGCAGGGTAAGCGCTGCGCCGTTCTTTGCACCGGCGAGAGCAGCTACCACATCGCCGGTGAGCGATACCGTGCGTACGGTGGAATCTGCGGACAGGTCAAGCGTCAGCGAATCCTTGCCGGAAACCGCAGTCAGCTTGGAGCTGTCGGCGGAAACCGCTGCGGTGCCGTTCTTTACCTCAACCGTTGCGGGAACCTTGGTGCCGTCCGGTGCGGTAATGGAGGACGAGCCGCTGTCGGTCGGAGCCGGTGCAACAGCGCCGCCGCCTGCTCCACCGCCGCCGCCTGCGCCGCCGCCGCTGCTCGGCTTGACGGCAAAGGTCGCGGTGACAGTAACGTCATTCGCCGGCATGGTGAAGGTGTAGGTCAGGGTGGACGCGGAAACCGTCTTGTCGAGTGCGGTCTCTGGTGTCAGCGTCAGGGTTTTCAGCTGATAACCGCTTGCGGGTGCAGCGGTGAGCGTTACCCTGTCGCCAGCCTTGGCGCGTGCCGCAGAAGCGGAAACGCTGCCGTTTTCGGCCTTGCCGGCCGTAATTGCGTAAGTTTTGTGGAACAGATTGTCGGTGTTGACCGCCAGAGCTTCCGTTACGTTGCGGATAACGGCTTCAAAGCTGCCGTCCTTCTCGGTTACGGAAACAACGGCATTCGGAGCCGCCTTCTGGAGTTCGGACTTGATTTCCTCGGCGGTGCCGACACAGTTTGCGCTCGGTGTGAGCGTCAGCTTGACCGTGCCGTTCTTGCGAACCTGAGCGGATGCGCTGTTGACTGCACCGGTGTCGTTCGGCTGAATCGGCGTGGTGTAGGTGAATTTGCCGGTGCCGTTCGTGCCGGAAATCTTGGCATCGTACTGTACAAGGTCGGTGAAGTGAACGCGGATGGTCTGGTTGTCATCGAGTGTGTGAATATAAATTGGATCGACAAGATTTACACCATCAACCTGTACAGCTGCATCGTTTTCCTTAGTGGAGATAGTACCTTGGGTAACCGTCCACTTTTCAACCATCTTTTGGGTGTTTGGTGCTGCAGTGAAGGTGATTACACTGCCGTTCGGCTGCTTGGTCTGAGAGTTAATCGCGGTGTCGTCAATCTTGGCGGTCAGATGGCCGTTCGTATCAGTGGTGCCGAAAGTAAGCTGATAGCTTGCCGTAACCTTAAAGTATACGGTTGCAGTAATATTCTTGTCCGCACGGATTTTGCCTTCCGGATTGGTTTTGGAGTTTCCGGCAGTCTTTTTGCCGTTTACTTCCCACTGTTCGACCTGATAGCCAGTCTTCGGCGCTGCATGGAAGGTGATTTCCTCATCCTTATAAATGGTTACGCCTTCTGCGGGCATAGCCTTGGTCTCAACTTCCTCACCATAGATATCATACAGCGTGTATTTTACGGTGCCGTTGCCGGCTGCAGCGGTGGCCTTGGCGGTGTAGGAAGCGCTCTGGGCAAATTCAGCGCTGATGGACAGATCGCCGGCCAGTTCGCTGATGGTGTAAGTGCCGTTGGTCTTTGCCGCAGCCTCATCCTGAGCCGTACCGTTTACAACCCAGTTCTTGAAATGCCAGCCGCGGTCTGCGCGTGCCTGCAGCTCAACCTTGCTGCCGCCGGGAATCTTGGACAGATCGTCCACAGCTTCGCCGTCTACGGTTGCAATGATTGTGCCATGCGCCATTTTCGGTGTGGTAATCGCAAATGCGGCACGGTCGGTCTTGAGCGAAACCTTGGTGTTCTCAGTGATGGGGAAGGTATAGCTGCCGTCAGCGTTGAGCTTTCCTGCTTCAACAGCCTTGCCGTTCACCTGATAGGTCTCGTCCTTGGCGGCAGCATAGCCTGCCTTGGGCGCTACCGTAATCTTTGTATCGCCGGTGACGCTTTCGCCGCTCTTGAGAGACTTGGTGAGTGTCTTGGAGGTATCGTTCGGATCAACCGTCTGATAGCTTGCGGTCAGTTCACCTTCCAGCGTCAGTGTGTAGCTGTCGCGCTCAAATACGGCAGCCAGATCAATATCCTGCACGCCAACCTCAACAGAGAGCGTGTTGGAGCCGTTATCGTGCGGGGTGCCGGACGGATAACTGTTTGCACCGCGTTTCGCGAGAATCCACTGCTTGAAGTGCCAGCCGGTATTCGGCGTTGCGGTGAAGTTGAACTTTGCACCGCTGGCAATGTAAGCCGGGAAGTTCTTGAGGCTTTCGGAGCCATCTTCATCCATGCATTTGAGTGTACCGCCCTGCTTATTCTGAACGGAAGCATTCAGTTTGGTATCGGTGGTCTTGAAGTAAACCAAAACAGATGCCGGTTTTGCAAGGGTCTTGATGGTAACCGAGCTCTTCTCCTTGCTGTCCTCGATTTCCTTGCCGTCATAGGTCCAGTAATCGACTGCATAACCTGCATCCGGCGTAGCGGTCAGGGTAACATCGGTGTTTGCGGTAAAGCTGGAGATTGCACTGCCGTCATCCGCCTTGCCGGCATTCAGACCTGCGGTAATGATTGACGCAGAACCGACAGAGTGCCTGTTTGCGCCTTCGCCGAAGTCCTCAGCCTTGAGGGTAAGGATGTAAGTCGTGCCGTTTACCGTGTAAACGCCGGGGATAAAGGTGAATTCATAGTTGTTGTACAGCGTTTCGTTGGTAGCGGTAGTCTTGCACGGGGAAACCGTGTAGTTGCTGGGTGCAATGTTCGGCGCGAGCGTTACCGTGTTGCCTGCGGTGTTGACTGCGGTAAAGCCAAGGTGCAGAGCGGTAATCTCGTCAGCAGTCATGTTTTTCGTGTCTGCCGTGAGAGAAAGCTGTTTCGGGTCGGCAGGATCAACCTGATCCTGTGCAACGCCGTCCTTCGGGGTAACAACACGCAGCGTAACGGCACGCTGAACAACGGTAAACTCGGTTTCCGCAACCGGCTTGGCTTCGCCGTTTACATAAGCATACAGCGTGTAAGTGCCGACATTCAGCGGATTGGTCAAATTCTGCTGTGTTTTCGAACCGGAAACTGCATACTTGAAGGTCGCGTTATTGACCTTCTGCAGACCATGCGTATCTTTACTCATGCGGGAGAGCGACGGCGTTACCGTATCGCCGTAGGTGAAGCGAGTGACGCTGTTGTTATCATTGCCGTTGGTGAGCGTCAGCTGGTAGCCGGTTGCATCGCCAACGAGAACCATCTGGCCTTCTGCGTTGCTCATATCCTTGAATACATAGCTGCCCGGATAATACGGGGTAACCGTGTAGGCGCCGTCTGCGGGCACGATAACATCCTTTGTAACCTTGCCGGTTTTGTTGTCAATCTCAGCCGCAACCGTGGTAGAGAAGTCCGTGCCGCGAATCAGGAAGCTGAGCGTGCCGGTCGGGATGGAGGTAGCAGACGCAGAACGCATCGTAGCATTGATGTGCAGCGTGCGGTTGTACGTACCGCCAACTTGAACATTCTCCGTCGTAACATTCAGCTCACACTTGGGTGTGCGCTTGCTGTACTGTGTGGTAATCTCAGGCGAGTAAGCGGAAATGCTGAACTCCTTCTGAGCGGTGTTGTCGAAGTAGAGCACATTCAATCGGCAGCGGTAAGTGCCCTTGTCGGCAGAACCGGCGTTTTCGATGCTCAGCGTATCGGAAACGCTGCCGGCAATCTCGGTCCAGGAACCATTGTTCAGCTTCTGCCACTGATAGCTTACGCTGTTGTACTTGCCGCCGTCCGGATTTTTATTGTCTCCGTTATACTTAACCGTTGCGGTTGCCAGAGAATCCGGATAGATCGGCAGAGTGGTCTCGCCTTTACGGCCGTCAATCGTTACCGAAATATTGGGATAGCCTGCTGTTGCGCTGCTGCTCAGCCTTGTTGTTGTTGCGGGTCTGAATCTGATACTCATACTCGGTATAGGGAGACAGGTTCTTATCCGTGTAGCTGAAGGTGTAGGTGCCGTCATCGTGACGCTCACCATCGGTGAACGGCACAAATGCGAGTTCCTTGCGTCCGGAGCCGTCCGGGAAGTTGTAGTAGCGGTACAGCTGGAAACCGGAAACGATCTTGTCGTAGGTCCACGTCAGGGTGACGGAATCATCGGTGGTTGCTGCAACATCCTGCTCAAAATCCTCCGGCAGCGGAGACGGAGCGCTATGCTCGGTTACCGCGTAGGTAACAACCGGGAACGCCTGATTGCCGCTGCGGTAGTTATAGCAGAAGATGCGCCAGTTCATGCCGTAGCCGTACGGTTTGGCTTCAATCGGCATGTTCTGCAGCGAACCGGAGAACGAGCCGCCTGCGGTGTTGACAGACACCTTGCCGGCAGAGCTTTCCGAACCGGCAACCACGCCTGCGGTTACACCGCCTGCGCCTGCACCGGCCTTGGTTTCGATAGAGGTGGTGTTGGTGTAGTTTTGGCTGTCCGAGGTGGAGAAGCTGATCTCCTGCGTGATGCCGGAGCCGCCGCCTGCCGCGGTGAAGTTAACCTTAGCCGGATCACCGTTATAAGCCTTGGCGCCTGCACTCGGTGCGCTCGGATAGCTGGACGGATCACCGATCGTATGCGTCAGCACGCTGCCCGAAATGGATGGCAGAACGCTGTAATCCTCGGCGATATTTTCGTAGTCGGACAGGTCGATCAGACCGATCGAGGCTTCGTGCGGGATGGAAACGGTGGAGGTTACTTCAGTGTATTTGCCTGTTCCGTCCGGGATGTAGGAGGTATACTCGTAAATCTCCATCGGGATGGAATAGAACGCCACTCTGTCCTCGCCGGAGGTTGTCTCGTAGGTGATGGACTGCTCGAGCGAGGAGGTGTGCTCGGTCTCGTAGGTGAAACCGGAGGTAAAGGCGGCTTCTGCCTCAACGCTGCCGATCTTAACGCCGAATACCGAGAATTCCTGCTCAAAGGAGACGTATGCGCCGACCGAGATGGTAGAGGAGGAGCTGGTGCCGTTCTCGGTGCCCTTCATGCTCGAGTAGGTGGTGGAGGACTCGGCATAGTTGCCGGACAGGTCATCACGGTCGAGCAGATCGGAGAAGTACGGAGGTGAAGCCAGTACCGCCAGAACCTGCGGGTCGGAGTAGGTGTAATAGTGCTTGCCGGTGTAGGTCATGTAGCTGGTATCGTCGTCCGTGTTGGCGAGACAGAGCGTGTACGAGCTGTTGACATCGGTTTTTACCGGCTGAGAGCCGTCAAACAGGTTGACGGTCGAAAGTCTGGTTGTACCCGGCGTGCGGGTGGTGTACGGTGTCTGAACCGCCTGATCTACGGTTTCGTAGCCGACAAAAGCCTGGTAGTAGGACTTTCTGCGGAACAGCTTGTGCCACCAGCTCTTGTAGTAGGCACGGCGCTCGTACTTAGGTACTTTACCGGTGACGTTGTAGGATTCAGACTGCTTGTTCTCATCCTTGGACATGGTCTGCGTCAGTGTGAACAGCGTACCCGAACCTGCGGTGTTGTTGTCTTTATCCACCGCGGTGGTCACAGAGCCTGCGGATGCATCGTACTCAACGTAGTCCTCGCCTGGCATAGCGTCCGTGTTGTCAAGCGCCTGCTTGATATTCAGACCATTCTCATCGCAGGAGATAACAAGGCTGTCAAAGTACAGCAGATCGCTGGTCTTGCCGTCATCGCCTTTTTCGCCTGCGGTCGGACGGGAGATAATCGCCGTATTGGCCGGGCACAGCGGCAGAGAATGGAAGATTTCATTGCCATCTGCATCCGTGTGATTCTGCATTGCGCTGTAAATATAGTTTTTGTCCTTATCCTTGGAGAACAGATCGAAATTCTGCGAAACAGACGGCTTGAAGGTGACGCCGTTCCATGCGTACAAACCTACATAGCGTGTATTCTGCTTGTTTGCCTTGAGGTCGGCATCCGACTGAGCCGCCAGAATCAGCGTTTTGCCGCCGCCGGTCATATCGCCGAAGGCAAAGGATGCGCGGACCAGATTGCTGCCCTCGTAGGTCAGCGGGAATTCCTGCGAGCTCTGCAGCATGTGTGCGCTCGTGGAACCGAACATTACAACGGCACGCGAGCCTGCGTTCTGCTGCGGACCGTAGTAGTAACCCCAGGTGCAGGCGAGATCGTCTACGCCGTCCTGGTTGACGTCACCGCTGACGAGAGAGATCATGTTGGAAACGACACTGCCCTCACGGAAGAAGTACGTCCACGCCTGTCTCCAGTTAGAGGGATTGGAGTAATCTTCAGTCTGCAGGTCGTAAATCTCAATGCGGGAATTGCCGACCTCCGGCACATAGACCGCAACCTCGTCCTTACCGTCGTTGTCCCAGTCGCCGGTAGCTACCTGCAGGTAGTTTTTCAGCTGATACGGGTTTTCTGCGAAGTTTTCGACCTTTTTGGCGGTCGTGCTGCCTTCGTCGCTGGTGTCGGTCAGATTCGGGTTGCCGATTTCCTTGCTGGTGTCCAGCAGCGTGATCGGCTTGCCGTACTCGCCGGTTGTCGCATTGCCGAACCGCAGGTACAGACCGCCTTTCGCGCTCAGGTCACCGGCGTAAACCATGACCGTCTGCGAGGACTTGGCGTCACTGCTCGAGGTGAAATGGCCTGCGGCCACGTCTGCCATAGCGTAATCGGTACCATCCTGCAAATCGGTAGTAGCATTGGTCATGCCGGTCAGATAGCCCTTGGTGGCATAGCCGTCATTGCCCTTGCTGCCTGTCGGGAACTGTGCGTATGTGCCGGTAGAGGTGGTAGTACCCTTGGAGATTTCCTTGGAGTTGGTTTTAGCCGTCAAAAACTGCTGAGCCTTGGTAGATGTGTTATCATCATTGCCGTACAGCGTGCTTTGAAGGGCATTGTCCTTCTGGTTGGACTTGGAAACGCTTGTATCGCATTTCTCTGCGCTTTCACGCTTGTCCAGATCAATTTTATCCGATGGCAGAACATCACTCGTCAGACCAACGGTATACAGCTCGTACACCGGCGTAACCTTGATGGTATTGCGCCCGTATGGGTTGCTGGGGTCGTTGGCATTAAAGCCGTCGGGCGCTTTGCTCGAATCAATACCGAGCGCCGCAAGCGCGTCCGAGCTGCCGGTATCCGCCGCCGCTGCGCGGATATCAAGCGGGCCGCCTATGCCGGCGATAAGAGCCAGTGCCAGAGCAAGGCTTATGCCGCGTTTGAATTTCATGGTATATTCCTCCTTTTCCTATTCTGCGGTGCGGTGGAACGAGCCGCGCCTGCAGAAAAGAGACTGAAAATTGCCTGCGTTTATCATAGCAGCTTTGCAGCCTGCTGTGCGGTCGGGCACACGAAATGTCCGATTTTCGACACGAAATACACCGATAGGAAAAACAGAGTGAACTACGCGTAAATTCTGCAAAAAATGACACACAATCCACAGGAATTATCAACAGGCTGTGGATAAAATGCGGCAAAAAAACACCCCGGTTTTGTCACCTGACAAAACCGGGGTGAAAGGTGCATGCGCTTGTTTTCCGCTTGTGCGCTGCGGCGGCTGCCATGGCTGGCGCCCTGCATTCCGCTAAAACGGATTGTGCCTGTATTTTACCGCGTTTGCGGTATCAAGGCAGGGAAAAAGATGACGAATGCTTTCGGGCAGGGGGTTAAAGCAGCTCGCGCAGCTTGTCCGCAATGAGCCTGCCGAGCACGGCGTGCTCCTCTGCGGTCAGATGAATCTGGTCCGAGCACTTTGCCGCCGTGACAGCCGAGCCGTCCGCGAAGGCGCAGCCGTACTTTTCTGCCAGCGTGCGGAACCGTGCGGGCAGAGCACGGATGAGTGCGGCACTGCTTTCGTCAAACATGCCGTAGTAGACGCTGTCTGCAAGGTTTTCGCCCATTTTCGGCGGTGCAACCAGAAGAATCTGCGGTTTCTGCATGGTATTTGACCATAAAAGCGGACTTTGCATCAGCTTGATCGTGCGGTCCATGGCATCGCTGATGGTGAACGGCGAGTGGCCGTACATTGCCTTGCTGTCGTTTGTGCCGAGCATGATAACGATCACGTCGAGCGGATCGTGCGTTGCCAGCAAGGCGGGCAGCATTGCCATGCCGTTTCGGCCGTAATCAATCGGGTCGGTGCTGCAGATGGTGCGTCCGCACAGACCTTCCTCGATAAAGTGCACGTCCGGGAACTGAGCCGCAACCACACCGGTGTAACGCTTGTCCGCGTCCAGGCGGTGCATGGGATCGTCGCCCTGATAACCCCAGGTGTTGGAATCGCCGTAAAACAGTACATTTTTCATTTTTACGCTCTCCTTTGTCTCTATCATAGCATGAAATTTCGGGAATAGACAGGGAAACCGCATTGTATTTCCGCACAGACATGCTACAATAAATACAGATTATTTCCCGGAGGTTTTTCCTATGACCCTGCAGCAGCTGACCTATCTTGTCACTGTGGCCGAATGCGGCAACATCACAGACGCCGCCGAGCGGCTGTTTCTCTCGCAGCCGAGTTTGAGCGCCGCGATTCACAATTTAGAGAAGGAGATGGGCGTTACCGCCTTTGTGCGCTCAAACAAGGGCGTAACCGTCACGCAGGAGGGCGAGGAGCTGCTTTCGTTTGCGCGCATGCTGCTCGAGCAGGCAGACATCATGCAGGAGCACTTCGGCGTGGGCAAAAAGCGCGTGCCTAAGTTCTGCGTGTCATGTCAGCACTATTCGTTCGCGGTGAACGCATTCGTCGAGGTTGTCAAGGAGTACGATGCGGACCAGTACGGTTTTATCCTGCGGGAAACACAGACCGGTGAGATCATTGATGATGTGGCGTCGGGCAAAAGCGAGCTGGGTCTGCTGTATTTGTCCGAGAGTAACGAAAACGTGCTCTCCAAGCTGCTGCGCAAAAGTGAGCTCGTGTTCGAGGAACTGTTCACTGCCGCACCGCATGTGTTCATCAATAAGGACCATCCGCTCGCAGACCGGAAGTGCATCACGCTCGATGAACTGAAACCCTATCCGTATCTGATTTTTGAGCAGGGAGACCGCAATTCCTTTTATTTTTCCGAGGAACTGCTCAGCATGCTCGATATGCCGAAAACCATTCAGGTCCGCGACCGCGCAACACTGTTCAGTCTGGTGATCGGACTGAACGGCTTTACGGTCAGCTCGGGCATTATCGACCGTAAGCTGAACAGTCCGAGCATTATCGCGCGGCCACTCGAGATGGAAGGCAGCATGCGCATCGGTCTCATCCGCAAGAAAAACGTGGTATTCAGCCGCTATGCGGACTCCTATGTGAAGGCACTGAAAAAGCATCTGTCGATAGATTAAGGCAACACCGCGATTCGGGTGTGTCGGTGGAGCATCGGAACGATTGTGGTCGTTCGACATCGCAAAAGCCGCTAAACGGTATACGTTTAGCGGCAGTTTTTTTATCGGTTTCTTCTCCACGTTTCCGGCGCAAACAGCAGAAGCATGGGGAACAGCTCCAGACGACCGGCGAGCATATCGAAAGTCAGCACGATTTTACTCAGCGGGTGCAGTGCACCGAAGTTGGATGCAGGACCGACCTGATTGAGTCCCGGACCGACGTTATTGATGCAGGTAACGACCGAGGTGAAGCTGGTTACCATATCCTCACAGTGCAGGCTGACAATGAGGATGGAAGTGGCAATGACGATCAGATATGCCACAAGAAAGGCGTTGACCGAGCGCATAACCTCATGCTGGACGCGCTGTCCGTCCATTTTATGCACGCGCACCAGACGCGGATGAATCAGCGACATCATTTCCTTCTTTACGCCCTTGAACAGCAGTAGGATGCGCGAGCATTTCATGCCGCCGCCGGTCGAACCGGCACACGCGCCGATGAACATCAGCAGCACAAGCAGCAGCTTGCTGAATGCAGGCCACTGGTTAAAGTCCACGGTTGAAAAACCGGTGGTCGTGATGATAGACGCAACCTGAAACAGGGAATGGTGGAAGCTCTCGCGCAGCGAACCGAAGCAGCCGCGCACGTTGAAGGCGATCAGCGTGGTAAATACGGCAATCACGCCGAGGTACACGCGAATCTCCTCGATTTTGAACAATTGCTTGAATTTATGGGTCAAAAGCAGAAAATACGCGTTGAAATTGATGCCGAAAAGGATCATAAAGACCGAGATGACATTCTGCAGGTAGGCGCTGTCGTAGTGCGCGATGGAATTATTCCAGTTGCCGAAGCCGCCGGTGCCCGCCGTGCCGAGCGAAACGCAGATGGCGTCGAACATCGGCATGCCGCCGAACAGCAGCAGAATGATCTGCAGAACGGTCAGTCCAAAGTAAATCGCGTACAGGATAAGCGCGGTATCGCGCATGTGCGGCGATATTTTGGAGACCGAGGGTCCCGGGCTTTCCGCGCGCATCAGATAAATGGTCTGACCGCCTGCCAGCGGCAGGACGATCAGCATGAACACCAGAATGCCCATGCCGCCGACCCAGTGCATCAGGCAGCGCCATAGCATAGAGGCATGCGAAAGCGCCTCCACATCGCCGAGAATGGTAGCGCCGGTGGTGGTGAAGCCGGATGCGGCCTCGAAAATCGCATCTACTGCGAACGGAATCTCGCGGCTGAGCACGAACGGCAGGGCACCGGTCACGGCCAGCACCAGCCAGCACAGCGCGACTGCCACAAAGCCTTCGCGTGCGTAGAACTTGGTGTTTTTCGGCTTGTATTCACACAGAATGCCTGCGCCGACCATACAAATCAGTGCGGTGGCGATATAGGCAGGCAGCTCGGGTTCACGGTAAATGACCGCGGTAAACGCGGGCAGCAGCAGGAACAGGGACTCAATACCCATCAGCCAGCCAATCAGATAGCGGACGATTGCGAAATTCATTTTTCGCGCCCTCCGGCTGTCGGCAGGAAGATATCCTGAAGGTCGTTCATGCCCTCGAAGGTGGAAACGACGATAACCGTATCGCCTTCATGCAGCACATCGTGGCCGCGCGGAATGATACGCTTGCCTCTGCGGTTGATGCAGCACAGCAGAACATCCGGACGAATCGGCATATACTGCAGGGGAACACCGGTGAGATGGTGCGCCGCAACACGGAACTCAAGCGCCTCTGCGCCGTCCAGCTGATGCAGGGTCTCCACGTTGGAGCCCATCGAGTTCTGCATCGCGCGGGTGTACTGGCTGATCAGCTCGGCGGTGGTCTGCTTGGGGCGAATCACCTTGCCGATCGGCATGCTGGCAATGACTTCCTCGAAGTTCACACGGTTGACCTTGGTGAACAGCTTCGCACGGGAATGACGGCCGGCGTGCAGCGCAAGCAGGATGTTCTCCTCGTCCATGCCGGTGAGAGCCGCGAAGGCCTCACAGGTTGCCAGACCCTCCTCATCGAGCAGGTTGCGGTCGGTGCCGTCGCCGTAGATGATGGTCGCGTGCGGGAGCATTTCGGACAGTGCTTCGCAGCGTTCGAGTTTGTTTTCGATAATCTTGACTGCAATGCCGGAATTCAGCAGGATTTTCGCAAGAAAGTACGAGATTTTGCCGCCGCCGACCAGCATCGCGGAGGAAATGCGCTTGACCGGCAAACCGACCTTCTCGAAAAATTCGCTCTGCTCGTGCGGCGGAATGATAACCGTGATGTTGTCGTTTTCGCGCAGGATGAAGTCGCCCTTGGGAATATAGGTCTGGCCGTCGCGGCGGACCATACACAGCAGCACGTCCGTGCGGAGCAGCGGATTGACCTCGCAGACCGCCATACCGTCCAGGCGGGACTCGTGCGGGATTTTGAGGTCGAGCAGCTCGATGCGTCCGCGGGCAAACGTGCTGACGCGGATGGCCGACGGGAAGCGGATCAGACGCGAAACAACACGCGCGGTGGACAACTCGGGGTTGATGACCATCGAAATACCCAGCTCATCGCGGATAAAGCCGAGGTCGGATACATATTCCGGATCGCGCACACGCGCAATGGCGTGGCAGCCGGATGCTTTACGAGCGATCAGGCAGGAAAGCAGATTGATTTCGTCATGGGTGGTAACGGCGATTAGCAGGTCGGTATCCTGCACGCCGGCTTCACGCAGAACGTGATAGCTGGTGCCGCTGCCCTTCACTGTAGCAAGGTCGTATGTGTTGGACAGTTCATCCAGACGGCGTTCGGACAGGTCAATCAGTGTCAGGTCGTGTCCGGCCGCGCTGAGCTGTCCTGCCAGCTCCGAGCCGACTTTGCCGCAGCCTACAATAATGATGCGCATAGCGCACCTCCGATCTATTTCTCTATAGCTGTGCTCTGTTGACACAGTCTTGATACGCATATAGCGATTATAGCTGTTTGACCGAGAAAAAGCAATATCCAGACAGGAATTTTGCAGGAGTTTAGCGGAAAACCGACAAATAGGGAGAAATGGTCGGTGTATAGCTGATAATAGTATGCCCGAAAAAAAGGAAAAACCACCCGAACGGGTGGTTTTCACTGCGGATTAAAGTTCCGCGACAGGTCACTTAAACTGTGTATAAGTGGTATCGCTTGCGTAGCCGTCGCTGTCGGTCTGGTGCATGGAGACCAGATTGCCGTTATCATCAAAGGTACGGGTATCGGTCGAGAGGGTGCCGCCTTCGATGGTCGAGCGGGTGGTCTGCGTTTTGCCGTCCATCGAGTACACGGTGAGCACCTCGAACACGATGCCGCTCTCGTCTACGGTGACCGATTGGATGAGCCGCCCCTGACTGTCGTAGCGGTTGTCGGTGGAGGAGGTGATATTGTCCTCGCCCTCGTAGGTGCGGGAGGACAGCACGTCGCCGTTGGTGTTCATGCCCATGCGGACGACCATCAGCTCGTTGCCGTCTGCGTCGTAAACCGTGTTGACGGCAGAGGACTGACCGTTATCAACCTCGGTGTAAACCGTCTCAGAGGAGGCCGAAAGTTCGCCGCCCTCGTAGTTTTCCGTGCGCAGAACGCGGTTTTTGTCGTCATAGCTGCGGCGATACTCCGAGGTGGAGTTGTTGGTCTTGTCGGTGGTGATAGCATCCGTGCAGTTGCCGTTTTCGTCGTAGGTGTAGTCCGTGTAGGTGAAATTAAGCGGCTCCTCCTGACCTTCCACGGTCTGCATGGTGTAGGAGCGGAAGGTGTTGCCGTCTTTGTCATGGCAGTTGACCGTGTAGCTGCGGTTGCCTTCCTCCGTGCGCAGCTCCAGTTCGTAGGAGGCAGCACGCGGCAGAACGGAAGCCAGCTGTGTCGGCACCTGCTCCATCACGGCAATGCGGCATGCAGGCGTGCGGTCATACGCGATGGTGGCACCGAGCACGATGACCGTGCTTACAATACAGGAAATAATGCGTTTGATCATATTTTTGTTCCCCTAAAATAATTAAGGCAATACCGCATAATTGAACAAGAGTGATTTGCGAGTAAATTTTGCGTACTGACGAGGCACAGTTTTGCGGTAATACTTGATGTATTACCGTGAAACTTCGGCAGCGCGGACGGAACTCGCGCAAGGAACCGAAGCCAAAGTCAGGACACAAAATTTCCGCAAAGCACCGCGGCTTTAATTGTGCGGTGTTGCCTTAAATTCTGCTTTTGCAGATTACTCTACGCAGTGATGGTAGGAATCGAACTCATCGGTCACTGCCTTGGTCGGTGCCGGTGTCAGCAGGCTGACAACAACGATGGCAAGCAGACCGAACACAAAGCCCGGCACGATCTCATACAGATCGAAGATGCCGCCGGACAGCTGCGCCCATACCAGATCGACCACGCCGCCGACAATAATGCCGGCATACGCGCCCTGCTTGTTCGTGCGTCTCCAGAACAGCGAACACAGAACCAGCGGACCGAAGGCAGAGCCGAAACCGCCCCATGCGTAGGATACCAGACCAAGGATGGTGCTGTTCTGGTTGGTTGCGATCAGAACAGCGATAATTGCTACCGCCATAACGCAGCCGCGGGAGACCCACATCAGCTCCTTCTCGCTTGCGTTCTTGCGGATCTTGTTGTGGTAAAAGTCCTCCGTGATAGCGGATGCGGTAACCAGCAGCTGGCTGTCCGCAGTGGACATGATGGCTGCCAGAATAGCCGACAGGAAGATACCGGCGATGAATACCGGGAAGATCTTCGCTACCATGCTAATGTAGATGGTTTCCTGATTGCCGTCATTGAGCAGCAGTCCGTCGCCGAGGAACATACGGCCGGAAACGCCAATCATGATAGCTGCGGTCAGCGAGATAAGCACCCATACCGTAGCAATGCGTCGGGATTTCTTGATCGCCTGCGGAGACGAAATGCCCATGAAGCGCACGAGGATATGCGGCTGACCGAAGTAGCCGAGACCCCATGCAAGCAGAGAGATAATGCCCATTGCAGTATACGGCACGCCGGTCGCACCGTCAACGAGCATATTCAGGAAATTCGGATTGAACGCTTCCACCTGCGAGAAGAACTCGGTCGGGCCGCCCATCGAGAAGATAGCGATGGTCGGAACCGCAAGCACGCAGAAGAACATCAGGATGCCCTGGAAGAAGTCGGTCCAGCAAACAGCGAAAAAGCCGCCTGCAAACGTGTACGAAATAACGACTACTGCACCGACCAGCAGCGACACCATGTACGGAATGCCGAATACGGACGAGAACAGCTTCGCGCAGGATACAAAGCCGGACGCAGTGTAAAACAGGAAAAACACCAGAATAAACACCGCTGCAATATCCGAAATCCAGCCGCTTTCATCGTGGAAACGGTTTTTGAAGAACTGCGGCAACGTAATCGCATCACCTGCGGTTTTGGTGTACTGGCGCAGACGCTTTGCAACGAGCAGCCAGTTAAGGTAAGTGCCGATAGCCAGACCAATGGCAATCCAGCCTGCGGAAATACCGGACAGATACGCCGCACCCGGCAGGCCCATCAGCAGCCAACCGGACATATCGGATGCCTGTGCGCTCATGGAGGTTACCCACGAGCCAAGCTGTCGGCCGCCCAGAAAATACTCATTTGTCGTGCGGTTTTTGCCGACGAAATACATGCCTATGCAGAGCATAAAGATCAGGTAACAGCAGAATGCCGCTATTGTGATTATGCTGTCGAAAGTCATATGTTTTACCCTCCTAAAATTTCATTTTAATTATACACGGAAACGTGCAATTTTGCAAGATTTCACGAAGGAAATTGCATCTTTAGCGAAAAATATACACTTTGCACAATTTTCCACCGAGGAAAATGACAGCAGTTATCACAAACGCACCCAACATATCCTCATTCTGCAATATCGGACGGGCTCTCCTGCACGAGAAGGCGTCCGGCGGTACGGTCGATGCCAATGGCGCCGAGCGGCGCGGTAATCAGGATGGCGAGCACCGCCACCGAA
>ENA-ORSY01000643-ORSY01000643.1-human-gut-metagenome-genome-assembly--contig:-NODE-643-length-32719-cov-3.154635_pt1 | contig 32719 bp, 26 predicted proteins | sample MGYA00242193_ERZ509160 | MGnify/ENA primary metagenome ERZ509160 (study PRJEB26280, sample SAMEA2338670) | human gut metagenome | biome: human gut; feature: human-associated habitat; material: faeces...
TATCTTTCCTCCAATACAACCATGTTATTCGCATGTACTACTTCATCATAGTCATGACGATGTAATATTTCATCTATCTCAGAAGACTGGTGTCCTTTAATCAATCTGATTTCATCACTGGCATAATTGACAACACCCTTCGCAATTGTATTTAACTCTTCATCCTTGATATCAACAACCTGTCCTTCTAAGAATCTTCCTTCTACATCTTTAATACCTGTAGGTAAAAGACTGACATGATTGTCAACAATCGCTTTTCTACATCCTGCATCAACTATAATTGTTCCTCTTGGTTTAGTACGATAGGCAATCCAATGTCTTCTAGCATTCATATTTGTGCCAGAAGCCCCATTGAACCAAGTCCCTTCATTATCTAAAGCATTTAATATACTGTTTTCTTTCTGTCCATTCACAATACACATATGACTACCTAATGCATTGACCATTTGAGCTGCTTTTAGTTTAGTCGCCATACCACCTGTACCTAGACCACTGACTGCATCTCCTGCATAGCTCAAAATTGTATCATCAATCTTATCTACATAGTGAATAAGCACAGCATCAGGATCAGTATGAGGATTACCTGTATAAAGACCATCAATATCACTGACTAAAATCAATAATTGTGCTTCTACTAGCGGAACAATAAGTGAAGCCAATGTATCATTGTCTCCTACCTTAATTTCATCTACTGCCAAAGCATCATTTTCATTAATAATAGGAACAACACCATAATTGAGTAGTGCATTAATTGTATGGTTTAAGTTCATTAAACGATGACGATCATCAAAGTCATCATGGTTTAATAAGATCTGAGAACATTTCATATTAAAGACCTGGAATATTTCTTCATAGATTTCCATTAGTCTTGCCTGCCCAATCGCAGCTAAAGCCTGTTTTTCCGGTAGTGTTTTCGGTTTGCTGTCTAGTCCTAGTGCGCCCATACCCGCTGCAATAGCTCCTGAAGAGACTAGAACAACGATATAACCTTCTCTTTTTAGTTTGGCAATCTGCCATGTTAACATCAATATTTTTTCTTTATTGATTTTTCCATCTTTGTCACAAAGTGAACTTGAACCTACCTTAATGACAATTTTCTTTACTTCTTCTATTCTACGTTTCATTGAAAACACCCCTTTATTGTTTAATCTATTATAGGGGGTAAAACACTTTAAAATCAAACAAAAGATACTGATTTTTGTCTTTTGACAAAAAAGACTCCCAGTAAAGGGAGTCAAATGTATTAGTGGCTTAAAGTTTTGTTTTCTACTTCTGTATTTAATAATTCTACGAATTCTTCAAAAGTCACTGTAGTCTGTTTCTTTTCACCATGTTTACGATAAGTCACAGTACCATTATCTCTTTCATTATCACCAAGTACTAACTGATAAGGAATCTTCTTTAACTGTGCTTCTCTGATACGATAACCAAGTTTTTCATCTCTATTATCGTTATTTACTCTGAAGTGTGCTTTTCTTAACTTAGCCACAACTTCTTTTGCGTATTCATCATGGTATTCAAGTTTAACTGGAATAACCTGAACCTGAGTAGGTGCCAACCATAGAGGAAGATTACCTTTTGTTTCTTCTAGTAAGAAGGCAATGAAACGGTCTAATGAACCTAAGATTGCTCTATGAATAACAACTGGTCTTACCTTATCACCATTTTCATCAACATAAGTTAGTTCGAATCTTTCTGGTAACTGGTAGTCTAACTGGATTGTAGATAAAGTAACATCATGTCCTAATGCACTCTTTACCTGTACGTCAAGTTTAGGACCATAGAATGCTGCTTCGCCTTCTGCTTCATAGAATTCTACATTCATTTCTTTTAATACTTCACGTAATTCGTTTTCACTCTTTTCCCATAATTCATCATTACCGAAATACTTTTCTTTGTTGTTCTTATCTCTTAATGATAAACGGAATGAGTAATCTTTGAAACCAAAGTCCTTATATACATCAAGAATTAAATGTGCTACATTCTTGAATTCCTGAGCAATTTGGTCTGGACGACAGAAGATATGTGAATCGTTCTGTGTGAAGGCTCTTGCACGTTCGATACCAGTTAAAGCACCACTTGCTTCAAAACGGAAATCATTCGCAATTTCCGCAATTCTAACTGGAAGATCACGATATGAATGTAGTGTAGATTTATACATAACCATGTGGTGTGGACAGTTCATAGGTCTTAATACATATGCTTCATCATCTAATTCCATTGCTGGGAACATATCATCTTTATAATGAACCCAATGTCCTGATTTCTTGTATAACTTAACGTTACCAAGAGAAGGTGTCATAACATGTTCATAACCTAATTCTAATTCTTTGTTCATGATGTAATCAGATAATAAACGTCTAACAGTAAAACCATTTGGTAACCACATTGGTAAACCTTTACCTACGATATCTGCAAACATGAAGATACCTAATTCTTTACCAAGTTTTCTATGATCTCTTTCCTTTGCTTCTTCTAATAACTGAAGATGTGCTTCTAATTCTTCTTTAGTTGGGAAACATACACCATAAATTCTCTGAAGAACCTTGTTGTTCTTATCACCTTTCCAATAAGCACCTGAATGTTTGATTAACTTGAAGTTCTTACATAACTTAACTGTTTCTACATGTGGACCACGACATAAGTCAGTGAAATCACCCTGTGAATAAGTAGTGATTGTACCATCTTCTAAACCATTGATTAAGTCTAGCTTATATTCATCATCCTTGAATTCTTCTAAAGCTTCTTCTTTAGAGACTTCATGTCTCACGATTCTCTTACCATCTTTACAGATTTTCTTCATTTCTTTTTCAATCTTAGGTAAGTCATCATCAGAAATAGTCTGATCACCTAAATCGATATCATAATAGAATCCTTCTTCGACGACTGGACCAACCCAGAATTTAGCCTGTGGGTAAAGATGTTTAACTGCCTGTGCTAATACGTGTGCACATGAATGATTTAAAGTATTTAAATCTTTGTCATTTAAAAAATCGCTCATATTCTCCTCCTATAAATAAAAAGAGACCTCATCAAAGGACGAAGTCTCGTGTTACCACCTTTATTCGTTATGCAATGCATAACCTCTCATCTCTTAACGCGAGTAACGGAATCTCTTTCGAGTTCGGCATCACAGGGAGTACCTTTAAGTAAATATCTTGGAAGTTTCCACCATTTCTTCCTCTCTAGTAAGCTTTTATCTTAAAGACATATCCTGTTTCGTAGCTTGTGCCTTTATTGTACACCACTTCAGTTAATTGTCAATAAAGAAAAAAAGGAATAGGTCACCCTATTCCTAATTATCAAAAATTATTTGATTGTAACGATTTCTAAGTAACTTGTTAAACCAGAAACACCTGGAGTACCACCAGTTACGATTACCTGTTCACCAGCTGAAATTCCGTTTTCCTTAGCGATAACCATTGCAAGATCCATTAAACCTTCTCTTGATTTCATAGATTTGCAAAGTACAGGCTTAACACCCCAGTTAAGAGCTAATTTCTTAACTGTATCATCAGATGGAGTTGGAGCGATGATTGGGCAATGTGGTCTATAACGTGACATACGTTTTGCAGTAGCACCTGTTTCAGTGAATGCGATGATAGCTGAAACGTTGAAGTTTGCAGCAATTTCAGCAACTGACATACAGATAGCTTCTGAAGAGTTAGAGTTATCAGCAGTTCTGATAGCTCTTCTTAAGATTGAAGCATAGTCTAAGTTTCCTTCGATCTTATGAGCAATCTTGTTCATAGTTAATACTGCTTCTTCAGGATATTTACCCTGAGCAGATTCACCAGATAACATGATAGCATCAGTACCATCATAGATAGCGTTAGCTACGTCAGATACTTCAGCTCTTGTTGGTCTTGGGTTTTCCTGCATAGATTCAAGCATCTGAGTTGCAGTAATAACGATCTTACCAGCAGCATTACATTTCTTGATGATTGACTTCTGGATTAGAGGTACATCTTCAGCAGGTACTTCTACACCTAAGTCACCACGAGCAACCATGATACCATCAGCTACTTCGATGATTTCATCGATGTTTTCAACACCTTCAACACATTCGATCTTTGGTAATACTTTGATATCTGGCTTACCGTTTTCAGCAATTAATTTCTTAATATCTAATACATCCTGTTTTCTTCTTACGAATGAAGCAGCGATGAAGTTTACATCCTGTTTGCAACCGAAGATTAAGTCGTTCTTATCTTTTTCTGATAAGAATTCGAACTGTAACTTAGTACCAGGAACGTTGATACCACGAGTGTTCTTAACTCTACCATCGTTAGCAGCTACACAATAGATATCCTGTCCTTCAACGTGGTCAACTACTAATGCAACCTGACCATCGTTAACTAAGATATAAGCACCAGGCTTAACATCTTTGTATAATTCCTTATAAGAAATTGTGAAACGATCTGCAGAACCAACAATTTCTTCTGGAGTGATTACTGAAACCTGACCTTTCTTGAATTCAGTGAATCCACCTTCGAAAGCACCAGTACGGATTTCAGGACCTTTAGTATCAAGCATGATAGCTACATCAGTACCTAATTCCTTGTTTACTTCTCTTAAAGTATCCATCTTCATAGCATGTTCTTCATAGTCACCATGAGAGAAGTTACAACGCATTACGTTCATACCAGCTTTAATAAGCTTCTTTAACATTTCTTTATCCTGTGAAGCAGGACCAATAGTACAAACAATTTTTGTTTTTTTCATTTTTTCTTTAACCATTTTAGACTCCTTAATCAACCAAATAAATTTACACTCCGTTATATATATTTAACAAACACACTGAGAAATTAACGTAACTTCTTAGCGTCTTCGTAAATACCAGCATCAGCTACATGCTTATGACTTAATACTTCTGTGATAGGGAAAGCAGTAATCTGGCCATGTACTTCACCTACGCAAAGTCCACCTTTACCTTCTTCAAGAAGTTCTACAGCCTTAACACCCATACGGCTTGCTAAGACACGGTCTCTTGCAGTTGGTCTACCACCACGCTGTAAATGACCTAAGACATTCGCACGAGTTTCGAAACCTGTTGCAGCTTCGACTTTCTTTGCAAGTTCATTGACATCAGTGATATGTTCAGTAATAACCACGATTGCATGGTCCTTATCAGATGCCTTTGACTGTTTTAATCTTTCGATAATCTTATCTTCATCATAACCAGTATCAGAAGTGATTACTAGTTCAGCACCAGCTGCGATACCTGCATTAATTGCAAGGTCACCACATCTTCTACCCATTACTTCAAGGATAGTACATCTCTGATGTGAAGAAGAAGTATCTCTTAATCTGTCTAATGCTTCAACAATTGTATTTAATGCAGTATCAAATCCAATTGTGAAATCAGTATCAGGAATATCATTGTCAATTGTTCCTGGAAGACCAATACAATTAACTCCCATTTCTGTAAGCTTTAAAGCACCATGATATGAACCGTCACCACCGATGACTACTAATGCTTCCATACCTACTTTTTTCATCTGTTCGATTGCTTCTTTTCTGATTTCAGGATCTTTGAATTCAGGGAAACGAGCAGATTTTAAAATAGTACCACCATTATTGATGATATTACGAGTACTATGACGATCGAATTTCATGAACTTACCTTCATGAAGACCTTTATAGCCAAGTCTAACGCCATAAACTTCGATACCCTTATTAAGACAAGTTCTAGCTACTGCACGAATTGCAGCGTTCATTCCAGGAGCATCTCCCCCAGAAGTTAATACACCAATACACTTAACCATTTTTTTCTCCTCTCAACTTATGCATTCTATTTAATAAACATTCTAGCATAATTGTTCGTTCCTTACCATCACCAATTCTATTCCAATCAATTTTTTTAGTCAATAATTATTTCACAACATAGCGCTTTCATTTTAGAAACAATATTCTTTGCACGAAGCTGTTCACGTTTATCATTATATTTATTCGTATAAATCGTTTCCAAGTCTTCAAAACCATATGCAGAAGTCATGAAAGTAGGTAATTCATTTAAGATACGATAGTCTAAAATCATCGCAAGAACTTCATCTCTAGACCAGTTAGTAACATTTTCTTCACCTACACTATCTAAGAGTAAATAAGGAATGTTTTTTACTAGATCTACTAAAGAAGTATCTTCATTTGAATTAAAGCTTGCTTTGACATCTGCCATAAGTGTAGGTACATGACATAAGCCTACTTCATAGCCACGTCTAGCTAGTTCATTCATCATACCTGCCATGATTCTTGTACGATTTGGTCCACCACATACTAAGAAGCCTTTTGTTTGTGGTCGATTGACATATTCAATCAATTGCTTAGTTAAAATCATCATACTTGCATCTTTTTTATTCATTGCTTCAGTTGCCATATCTTTCAAGCTAATAAGTGCAAGTCTGGTAGACATATTGTTGTAATGAAAGCGAGAAAGAAGCTGATCATTTTCATGCTTTTCAAGACCATATTGACAGCTTTTGACATCACGATGGACGTAAGTTTCATAGCTCAAAGTGATCTGCTGACCTTTATTCATCTTAGGGCATTCATTGATTCCATGGCAATGTAAACAAGGTTCATGATCATCTACATAGGCAAGTAAATCTACCCAGGCATCTTCTAGAGCTTTTTTAGTTAAATGATTCTTTTCTACAAATTCTCTAATATCCTGTCTTTTGACTAACTCCTGCAAACTTTGGTTTCTTGTATTTTCTAATTCTTTATCAAAAGAAAGAATCTGTCCTGCTTTTATCATCATAGATCACCTCCTAGACCTTCCATTAATCGTCTTAATTCTTCTTGATCCTGCGCACTGACTTCTACAGGTTTATTTTCTTTTTTCTTTGTAGTCTTTTTGATTGTTTTTTGAGTTTTCGTATTATGAACTTCCTGATACGCATCACGAGCTGTCATCAACCCTTTTCTTACCCATGAAGCGCCAATTGTTTCACAATAGTTCTTGTCTAGTCGTCCATTACTTCTACCTAAAACATATTCTATCAACATATTAGTGACTGCAGGAGTAAGTCCCATAGCCATCAATGATTCCGCAACATTAAGATCATGAAGGGCTGGTTCTTTCCCTCCCTGCTTATTCTTTAATAGCTGATAAGGTGAGATTGTCTCTAGATATCTAAAGTGCTTGTTTAAGTTATCATCATCAGTTTGTGGTGAAGCATGCTGGATGGGCTGAGTGTGATAGACCTCTTTAAGTGAACTTGCTGAATCAGCACTATAGTAACGTTTAGCCTGTTCTACCAAAGCTTTACGATTAAACTTACCTTCCACAATCGCATCCTTAACCATTAAGGCGAGAGATAATTGATCTATCGCATAAAGAGTCGCAATCTGCTTAATTGTATCTTCATTACGATTCACTATTTTCATAGGGACCTGATAATCCTTCAATGTTTCATAGAAGAGAGTGAGATCATAATTAATAATTGGACGTTCACTTTCTTCTTCTTGATATCCTGATTCATGTTTCAATGGTTTGTTTTGTGATAAATCAATTGTAAAGACATCTTCAAAGCATGATGTGACTTCTTCATATTCAGTGAGCTTTTCTAGTCCTGAACGGAAGTAATTCTTTGTTTTAGTATATTCTTCTACACCGATTGTCTTCTGTAATAAACCTGCAAGTATCTGATTTCTAAAGAAGGCATTGACAGAAAGTGGTGTCATTAAGTGAAAGATATAGACTCCCTGTCCTTCTGATTCTTTATAGTAGGACTTAAGTAAACTTAAGCCTTCTAATGTTTTTCTTGCCTGGTCAAGTTCTTCTAGATCTAGATTTAAAGCCATAGTTAAGCGACTGATTGCACAAGGCTGATGGAAATGACGCATACGCATGGACTCTACATTCAAATACATATAAAGACTATATGCCTGCGTTTTAAGTAATGGGGCATACAAATAAGTGAGAATATCACAATCATTACTACTTAATGGTAATGAACGTTCACTTAAATAAACATCTGTCGCATATAACATCTTACTCCACCTCCTTTAGTACTCTTAATATTTCTTTTTCTAAATCATAGTAGTTTGTATTGTTTCTAATGATATAGTCTGCACGTTGTTCTTTGTCTTCTAAAGACATCTGATTTCTAATACGGTCTAATGCCTGCGTACGTGTACAATGGTCACGGGATAAGACTCTTTGAATCTGTGTTTCTTTGTCACAGCTGACCACTATTGTAAAATCACATAAATCATCCCAGCCTGCCTCAAAGAGTAATGGTACATCAATAAAGACAAGGTTGTTTTTAGATTGTTTGATTTTTTGTACAATAACGCTTCTAATATAGGGATGTAGAATACCTTCTAGATAGTTCTTTTCATCCTGATTATTAAAGATAATATCTGCCAGCTTCTGTCTATTGATGATTCCATTATCAAGTACAGGAAAATGTTCTATAACCTGTTTAAAAGCCTCTGTACCTGGTTCTAAGGCATGACGTGAGATATCATCTGCATCAATGACTTCATAACCATGAGTGATCAGATAATAACTGACAGTACTTTTACCACTCGCAATACCACCAGTGAGTCCTATGACCTGCATATTGTTTCTCCAATACGTTCCATAAGTTCTATACAATCAATACTATCCTGATGACTCATACGATCACTTTCTACCTTAATATACGCAATAGCTTCATGACAGGCTTCTATTTCAGTATGGAAATCATCGATATCATAAGGGATTTCTCCTGTAAAAGATTCACCATTAAATGAAATAACTGCTTTTGTAGGACGATAGAATGGATCTAGTGTGATAGTCCCTTTAGTACCTGTAATAATCATATCTTTTCTTACCGGTCCATCAAGTGACGCTTCCATAAAAGCTTTGACACCATTTTCAAATTCTAGAGTAATCGAATCGTGAACATCTACACCATGTTCTACTTTCACATCATTAGAAATAGAAACAACTGAACTCTTCACAAAATCTAAGACAGTCGCAATATTATATATACCTGTATCATATAATGCACCACCTTGTTTTGGATCATAAATATAAGAATGTTCATCATAAGGTACAATGGATTGGAAATGATTTTCTATAGAAACAATATCTCCAATGATGCCCTTTTCTATTTCTTTATGTACTTGATTGATCATTGGAATAAATCTAGATTTCATGGCTTCCATAAAGAAGACATGATTTTTTTCTGAATATTCACAGAGTGTTCTTATTTCTTTGCTTGTCAAGGTGGCTGGTTTTTCTACTAAAACAGCTTTATGATATTTCATTGCTTCTAATGCATACTTGTAATGAGAAGCATGTGGTAATGCGATATAGACAATATCTACATTCTCATCTTCTAGTAACTTCATATAATCATCATAGAGTTTTTCTGGATGATAGAGTTCTTTAAATTGTTGTCTTTTTTCTGGATTATGTGATGCCCCTGCATAAAAGCATGCTTCATCAAAATGAGAGAGACTCTCACAGAATCTCTGGGCAATTCTTCCTAATCCTATTACACCCCAATTCAACATATTTAATATCTCCTTTTCTGACAATGAGGACAGTAATATGTTCCTCTTCCTGCAATTGTGATTTTTTTTATAGGTCCCTTGCATTTTGAACATGTTGTTTGTGCATGAACAGATAAAGTAACCTGAAATAAGCCATGGATGCCATTGGCATCAAATGAATGGATGGTTGTGCCACCCTGGGCAATGGCTTCCTTTAAAATAGTACTGGACACTTGTATCAATTCTTCAATACGTTTCTTTGAAAGTCTGTCTCCTCTTGTACGAGGATCCATACCCATTCTAAAACATATTTCATTCGCATAGATATTTCCTATACCAGTAAAAATAGACTGATCTAGTAATAATTGTTTAATAGGCAGATGACTTTGATGGATACGTGGATAGATGTAATCAAAAGAAGCATCCATTGGTTCCTGACCCAAACGGTTAAGTGGTGGATATTCACGATAGTGTTCTTTGTCTACTAACTGCATACGACCAAACTTTCTTGTATCGTTATAACGAAGATCTGTGCCATCTGTCATATGAAAGATAATATGATCATGTTTATCATAGGGTTCATCTTTCATTTTTATATTGTATTTCCCTTCCATTCTAAGATGAGAAATAAATGCATCATGATCTAAAATAAAGATCAAATATTTACCATATCTGTCTATATCACAAATAGATTGATGAATGAGTGTAGTGACGAATGTCTCTACATCTCCATCAATAATACGTGGATAAAGTACTTCTATAGAGTCTATTGTTTTATGAAGTACGAAGTTCTTTAAGGTTCTTCGTACTGTTTCTACTTCTGGTAATTCAGGCATTATTTTAATTCACACCAGTTCTTGGCATAGTTGCCTTCTACAATAAGAGGGACATCCATCTTAATGCAGTTTTCCATCTTCTCTTTTACTAAAGACATGACTTCTTCTAATTCATCTTCAAATACATCAAAAATCAGTTCATCGTGTACCTGTAAGATCATCTGTGATTTAAGATTCTTTTCTTTAAGTGCTTTATCTACTTCAATCATCGCAAGTTTCAAAATATCAGCACCTGTTCCCTGAATTGGTGTATTCATTGCATATCTTTGCGCCTGCTGGCGTACCATAAAGTTCTTATCATTGATTGTAGGAATATATCTTTTTCTATTAAGTAGTGTAGAGACATAGCCCTGTTTCTTACATGTTTCTACAACTTCATCCATATATGTTTTTACTTCTGGATATGTTTCAAAATATTTATTAATAAAGTCTCTTGCTTCAGAAATAGACATACCAATATCTTTAGACAGTCTAAATTCACTCATACCATAAATAATACCAAAGTTAACGGCTTTTGCCTGTGAACGCATTTGTGGAGTGACTTCTTCATCCTTTACGCCAAATACTAAAGCTGCAGTATGTCTATGGATATCTTTGCCTTGATTAAAGGCATCAATCAAATTAGTGACATGAGCCATATGTGCAAGAATTCTTAATTCAATCTGTGAATAGTCAAATGAAACAAGATAGCCATTATGTGATACAAAGGCTTTTCTAATGAGTTTTCCTTCTTCACTTCTAACTGGAATATTCTGTAAATTTGGATCTACAGAAGAAAGACGTCCTGTATGAGTGAGAGTCTGTTTATAGATTGTGTGAATTTTGTTATCTGGGAATACCTGCTCCTGTAGTCCTTTTAGGTATGTAGAAGAGAGTTTGGTCAACATTCTATATTCTAGTACTAATGGAACAACGGGATGGGCATCAATAATTTTTTCTAAGACATCCTGACTTGTAGAATAACCAGTCTTTGTCTTCTTACCACCCTTTAATCCTAAATCTTCAAATAAAACCTGGCCTAATTGTTTAGGTGAAGAAATATTGAATGTAGTACCTGAGATACGATAGATATCATTGGCTAGTTTTTCAATTGTTTCATCAAAAGCTGTATCCATTTCCTTTAATACATCTAAGTCTATTTCAGTACCCGCAAATTCCATTTCACCCAAGATTCGTGTGACAGGAAGTTCAATGTTTTCATATAGTTCATACTGATTTTTATCTTTTAATTCTTTAGTGACAACATCTTTGAGTTCATAAATAGCTTTGGCTTTAGAGACAATATGACTCGCTAAGATATCATCTTCTGGAATATGCTTCTTTGCACCCTTCCCAAATACTTCTTCATCATATTGCACACCTTCATAATCAAAATGTGTACATACATATTTGAGTTCTTCTTTAATAGCTGGTTCTAAGACATAAGAAGCAAGTGATAAGTCAAATGTATAACCATTGATTTCTATTCCATTCCATCTAGAACCAATGACTGCACTCTTGATATCATAGCCATACTTTTTCTTATTTTCATCCTTTAAGTAAGCTAAGAATGATTCATCCTTTAATGCATTTTCATAAGAGATGAAATAAGCCTGTTCATCATTATAAATACCATATCCTAGAATAATAGAACGATGATAGTTTGTATCATAGATAGAAGGATAAACAGCACTGTCCTTTGTGATTTCAGGCATATGATCTACTATTTCAAACTTTAATTCTTTTTTAGGTGCTGCTTCAGTCGTCATAGATTTAATCAAAGAATTCATATCATATTTTTCATAGAATGACTTGAGTGTTTCATAGTCATAGCCCTGATATGTGGCTTTTTCTAAATCTACATCTATTGGTACATCTCTTAGTATTGTGGCTACTTTTTTACTCATCAAGGCATCTTCCATACCTGCTCTGATTTTTTCACCCATCTTACCTTTGATTTCATCCTGATGTTCCTGTAATCCTTCAATAGTGCCATATTGATGTAATAGTTTTAATGCAGTCTTTTCACCAACACCTTTAATACCTGGGATATTATCAGAACTATCACCCATGAGTCCTAAGAAATCTCTAAACTGATCTGGCTTTAAACCATATTTATCAAGTAAAGTCTGTTCATTATAAATATCAAGTTCAGTAACACCTTTAACGGTACGATAGATTGTAGTCTGAGATGAAATCAACTGATTGGCATCCTTATCTCCTGTATAAACAGAAACTTTTAAGTTATTCTTTTCACCAAAGTCTACAAGTGTACCGATGATATCATCCCCTTCATAGCCTTCTATTTCATACCAAGTGATGTTATGAGCAGTGAGGTATTCTCTTGCAAGCGCAAATTGACAAGTTCCTGTGGTGTTTCTTTTCGTGTCGCTTTATATGTATCCAATAATTCATTACGGAATGTTTTCTTACCATAGTCAAAAGCGACAATGACATATTTCGGATTGGTACTGATGATCTTCTCCACCATACGTGCAAAGCCATAGACACCATTAGTGGGAATACCATTACGATTGACCATATAGTTACCTGTATAGCTAGTGGCATAGAATGCTTCAAATAGTAATGAGTTCCCATCTATTAATATTAATTCTTCCATTTTATAACTCCTTTACTTGATTAATAATAAGAGATAAGCGATCACGGTATTGAACACGCACATTCATTTCCACAGTCTTACCTCTTTCAAATATATTCTTATAACGTTCATATTGGTTAGAGAAACAGACAAATTCTACCTGTCCTGTTTCATCCTGACCTTCAATAAAAGCCATTTCTCTTCCTTTCTTATCTACAATGGCACGCACTGAACTAATAGAACATACAACTGGTATTGTACGATCCATATAGTTTTCTACATCTATGAGATTAACTAAAGGATGTTTAATCTTCTGTTTTGCATAGACAATAGGATGTGTAGATATATAAAGTCCGAGTACTTCTTTTTCTCTTTCTAAACGTTCAAATTTATTTTCTCTGACTTCTTCAAAGATTGGTTTTTCATCGACCTCTAATTGTATATACTCCATCATGAGTGAAATATTCTTACGTAAATAGGCACGATTTTTATTAAATTCATCAAAAGCCCCTGCATCTATTAAACTTTCTAACATCTTAGATGAAAGAGAAGGTATACGAGCTAAGAAATCATACATATCTTTAAAGAGACCTTTTTCTCTTTCTTTAAGTATCATCTTATAACCTGCAGAACCTACATTCTTAATAGAAACTAAAGAATAACGAATACCACCTTCTTCTACCATAAAACGTGAATAAGAGTAATTGATAGAAGGTGGGAGAATCTTAACTCCATAGCGTTTAGATTCTTCAATTGTACGCATCTTACTAGAAGCAGAACCTGATTCATTGGATAAGATAGATGCAAAGAAATAGAGTGGATAATTAGCCTTTAAGTAAGCTAATTGATAAGCCACATACCCATAAGCAACAGAATGACTCTTATTAAATCCATAGTTCGCAAACTTTTCTATCATCTGATAAAGCCTTGTGGCAACATCCTCTTTAAAGCCTTTTTTAATAGCCCCTTGAATAAATTCTTCCTTCATACCTGCCATCATGCTTTCATCTTTGCTGGAGACAGCTTTTCTTAATATATCTGCACGTCCTAAAGAGAATCCAGCAATAACCTGGGCAATCTGCATAATCTGTTCCTGATAGATCATAATACCATAGGTAGATTTTAAAATAGGTTCTAGTTCTTTAAGCAAGTAAGTAATATTGTTTTTATTCTTTCTACCCTCTAGATAAAGAGGAATATTTTCCATTGGACCTGGTCTATATAAGGCAATGGCTGCAACGATATCATCAAAACATTCAGGTTTCATCTTTTGAAGTAATGAACGCATACCACTTGATTCTAATTGGAAGACACCTGTTGTATCTCCACGAGAAATAAGATGATAAGTACGTGCATCATTAAGAGGTATTGTATTAATAGAGAATGTTTTCCCTAATTTTCTTTCAATATCCTTCATAATATAGTCAATCATAGTGAGGTTCTTTAAGCCTAGGAAGTCCATCTTAAGGAGTCCTGTTTTTTCAATATAGTCCTTAGAGTACTGACTCATGATCATATCACTAGGACCAATGACTAAAGGAACTACATCTCTTAATGGTTCATAGGATAAGACAACACCAGCTGCATGCATAGTAATATTACGCGGTAAATATTCTACTAAGCTCATAGGCGCAATAAGACGTGAAAGAACTGGATCTTTTTGAATCATATCCTGGAATGAAGCACTTGTAGAATAGACTTCAGTAATACTTTTACGATGTTTAGGGGCAGTAGGAACCATCTTCGCAATCATTTCTAGTCTTGGTAAGGGGATTCCCATCACTTTTCCTATATCTTTTATCGCAACACGAGGACCATAGGTAGAAAAAGCGACAATCTGAGCCACATGATCATGTCCATATTTATTACATACATATTGAATGACTTCATCACGACGATCATCCTGGAAGTCTACATCAATATCTGGCATGGATACTCTTTCTGGATTTAAGAAACGTTCAAAGAGCAGATCATATTTTAATGGATCAATATTTGTGATACCTAAACAATAGGCAACAAGTGAACCCGCGGCAGATCCTCTTCCTGGGCCTACGAGTATACCATGTTTCTTTGCATATTGTACATAATCAAATACAATCAAAAAATAATCATCATAACCCATTGTATGAATAGTTTTTAATTCATAGAGTAAACGATCTTTATAGTCATCTGTGATAGGCTGATTTTTAAAGCGTTGTTTAAGTCCTTTAATACATAAATGTCTTAAATATGCCCCACTATCACCTGTAGGTGTTTTGTAGTGAGGAAGACCATTTTCTGCATTTTGGATAGACCCGTAACAGTTATCAATGATTTCTTCTGTATTTTTAATAATATCTGGATAATGCCCAAATATCTCTCTGATTTCTTTTTCTGATTTTAAGTAACGGTCAGTTGTAAGCGGTTCATGATCCTTATTCAAAACTTCTCCTTTTTTAGAAGCTTGTAATAAATCTAATGTGAAAGCATCATGAGAATGCAAGTAACGCACATCATTTCCCCAGATACATGGAATATCTAAGAATTGAGCATATTTAATAAGTGTTTGGTTACGAAGTGAATGTCCTTTTATCCCATCTTCTACAATCATAATACGATAAGAGGCACCAAAAAGACTCTTCATAGTCTTTATAAAGCTCATTACTGGTCGTTCTGTTTGTGCATGTGTTAATAAATCTTCTTTACTTGTTGCTTCTTGTTCGATGAGTCTATCTTCATATTCATGAGAAACAATATAAAGATGATCACGATAGTTGGATAAAGCTTTCAATGTGATAGCTTTATTCTCATTGAGATTAATATCACTCACAATACGTACTAAATCTTTATAACCAACATCATCACGTGCATAAAGTAATAAATGTATTAAATCATCATTAAACATAATAGAGGCATTCACACCTAGTATTGGTTTAATTGAAGCTTTTGTACATGCTTCATAGAATTCATAGGCCCCATACATGTTATTATCATCTGTTAAGGCAAGAGCCTGGATATGCTTTGATTTTGCGTTATCGATAAGAGATTGAATAAGTATTGTACTCTCCTGAAAGCTATAAGCACTTTTAATCTGTAAGTGTCCAAACATAGTATCCTCTCCTTCCTTGTTCACTCATTATACCAAATTATCCCTTCTATTTATAGTTTCATAAAAAAAAAGAACATGCCTAAGCACGTTCTTCGAGTTCAGCCATTTTAGTCTGTATTCTTGATTGTACAAGATTAGCTACTTCTACGCTGTTCATATCCTTATATTCTTCATAAGGAATTGGTGATAGATAATGAATACCACAATCAACTCTCTTAATAGAATTACTGTCTAATACTTTAAAACAGTTATGCATGACACATGGAATAATTGGCACCTGTGCATCCATAGCTGGTTTAAATGAACCACCCTTGAATTCTAATAATTCATTTCCCTTTTTAGAACGTGTTCCTTCTGGGAAGATCACATAAGGGATACCTTCAGACATTTCCTTTTTAACCTGTCTCATAAGCTTCATAGAAGCTCTTAAGTTTGTACGATCAATGGCAGGATATTCCATGAATTCAGCCACATCTCTTAAGAAAATAACATCTAATAGTTCTTTTTTAAAGACAATCTTGAAAGGACGTTCAATACTGTCAAATAATGCAAGGATATCAAATAATCCCTGATGGTTTGGAGCTACAAAGAAACCACCTGTTTCAGGAAGATATTCTGTACCTGTAATAGTTAGATTAACACGTGCTCTTTTAGTTGCTTTCTTTAAAAGTCTTCTTGTCCAGTCAATACGATCTTCAAAAGGAATCGTATCCTTATGCTTCTTGATATGTTTTAACTGGAAGATTAGTACTGGTAATTCAAAGAAAAAACGAAGCACAATTAATATAAGTCTTTTCATTTTTGATAGATTTCTAGTGTAAATGTCTCAAATGGCTTTTCTTCTACGAGACGATAGTTATATTCAGAAAAGTCAGGGAAATATGTTTCTCCTGTATAATCACCAGGAATACGCGATAAAAGAATTTGATCACAATATGGAAGTGCCTGTTTATATACAGAAGCACCACCAGAAATAAAGAGGTCTTCACCACGTTCTTTAAAAGCTTTAATAGTGCCTACTAAATCATCTACCACTTCTACTCTATCATCTTCAAAATTATGAGAAAGTACAATAGTATGACGTTTAGGTAATGGTTTACCTATTGCCTGGTAAGTTGTTTTTCCCATTAATAATGTATGATTGAGTGTTGTACTTCTAAAGTGTTTAAAGTCTTCACTATTGTGCCATGGCATCCCATTGTCTGTTCCCTTTTTCCCAATGAGATTATTTTGATCAGCTGCAACAATGATAGTAATCATACACTGACCTTACCTTTCAATGGACCATGAGACTGATAACCTTCTAGCTTGATATCTTCAATCTTGAAATCAAACAGATTATCAATGTCTTTATTTAATACAAGATGAGGAAGAGGAAGTGGTTCTCTTTCAATCTGTGTCTTGACTACATCAAAGTGATCCTTATAAATATGCGCATCACCAATAGTATGAATGAATTCTTTTGGTTCATAGCCACATACTTGTGCAAGCATACATGTAAGTAAGGCATATGATGCAATATTAAATGGGACCCCTAAGAATGTATCAGCACTTCTCTGGTATAACTGACAGCTTAAATACTTCTGATCACTAGATACATAAAACTGCATAAGTGTATGACATGGTGGTAAAGCCATCTCATCTACCTGACTAGGATTCCATGCAGAAATAATATGTCTTCTAGAGAATGGGTTATTCTTTAAAGAATCAATTAACTTTACTAACTGGTCAGTGCCTTCATTATTAAAGTTACGCCACTGTGCGCCATAAACTGGACCTAAATTACCATGTTTCTTCGCAAATTCATCATCATTCTTGATCTTTTCTACAAATTCTTCTAATGTTTCACCATTGAAGTCTTCACTCTTCTTAAAGTCTTCATAAGGCCACTCATTCCATATTTTCACATTACGGTCTACAAGATATTTGATATTTGTATCACCTTTGATAAACCATAATAGTTCTTCCGCAATAGGACGTAAATACATCTTCTTAGTAGTAAGAAGAGGAAATCCTTCACGTAAATCATAGCGTGTCTGATATCCAAATACAGAACGTGTACCAGTCCCTGTGCGGTCAGGACGGTCTTCTCCATGTTCTAGGATATATCGACACATATCTAGATATTGTTTCAAATTTTATTCCTCCTTTATGCATTTGTCCACATGATAACACAAATAATCATAAATGGGATATACAAATACTTCTTCTTTGTATAAAAAAGAAGAAGTATTTCTACTTCTTCATCTGTTCACGGTAGTTTTCCATCATACCCTTGAATATTTCAGCACTTGTAGGAGGTGTAAATGTCACTGCGTTCGCACCTGCTTCAATGACTTCTTTAATTGTGTCTTCTGTTGGGCCGCCTGTCGCAATAATTGGAAAATCCTTATCAATAGCGCGTAATGCCTTGACGATTTCTACTGTTTGTTTTCCACCAGATACATTAATGATTCTCGCACCACTATGTAACATACGTTCTTCTAAGTCTTCATCTAGTGATACTACAGTTAAGACAATAGGAATATCTACTAAACGTGACAATTCTCTGATCATTTCTGTATGGACAGGGGCATTGAGTACAACAGCAGCTGCACCATGTAATTCTGCATCTAAGGCAATCTTGAATACTCTTGCACCATTGGTAGTTCCTCCACCTACTCCTACAAAGACTGGTTGTCTAGCGACTCCGATAATCGCATTGGTAATCTGAATAGTAGGCGTAAAAGGATAAACAGAGAGAATGGCATCAGCGTTATTATTCGCAATAAGTGCAACATCCGTACTAAATAGTAAGCTTTTTATACGTCTACCATTCACATTAATACCACTGGCTTTGTACATCACTTCTGGTACTTCTACAGTATGTTTTAATGTGGACTGTATTCTTGGTGTCATTTTAGGGGTTTTCATTAAATCATTCATATTTTTCTCACTCCTTTGAATATTATTATACTCAACTTTTAAAAACAGTATATGAACAAAAAAAACAGCGATGCTGGTTTTAGATTAAGAATGCGAAATATGCGATAAATAGTAAGAATAATACCCAGACCATCTTGTTGATATCTTTAGCCTGACCTGTCGCAATCATGCTGATGACATAAACGATGAATCCTAGTGCGATACCATTACTGATTTAGTAACCAAGAATCATAAAGATGATAGTCACAAAACCACTTGCCGCAAAAATCAAGTTATCCCACTTGATATCCTTTAACTGTGACGCCATTAAAATACCAACGATAACTAAAGCTGGGGCAGTGACTGCATCAGTGATCATAGATAATACTGGATAGAAGAATACTGTTAATAAGAAACAGATTCCTGTTGTACATGCAGTTAAGCCAGTACGTCCACCTACTCCAACGCCTGAAGTAGATTCTACGAAAGATGTCACTGTAGAAGTACCAATCATTGAACCAAATACAGTACCTACAGCATCTGCAAGTAATGCACGTTCAACATTCACTAATTCACCATTTTCATCAATCAAATCAGCTTTAGATGCAACAGCTACTAATGTACCAGCTGTATCAAAGAAGTCTACGAATAATAATGAGAAAATTGCAACGATACACTGTGGATGAGTAAGCATTTCGTTGAACCCTCTCACAAAAGCACCTACTAAACTGAAATCAAAGTTCACTGATACAAGTTTAGAAGGTAACTGTGGCATACCTTTTAATCCAAAAATTGAACCAAATACAACACCAACTATCGCAGTAATGATTAAGCCATAAAATACGGCTGCTGGCTTATTCTTTACTAATAATACTAATGTGATGATGATTCCAAATAAAGCAAGTAATACTGTTGGATTCTTAAAGTTTCCTAGTGATACAAATGTAGATTCACTTGCCACTACGATACCTGCATTCTTTAAACCTACAAAGGCTACAAAGAAACCAATACCCGCACCAATCGCAAGTTTTAACTGTGCAGGAATCGCATTAATAATCATACGACGGATGTTTGTCACTGTAATGATGACAAAGATGATACCTGATACAAATACGCAGGCTAATGCGCCTTCAGGTGATAATCCCATCTGTCCTACAATTGTATAAGTGAATAATGCGTTAACCCCCATCCCTGGTGCAAGAGAGACTGGGTAGTTTGCCATTAATCCCATAAAGATGCTTGCGGCACCTGCAGAGATTGCAGTCGCTAAGAAGACACCCTGATGACTCATGTGTGCCTGTCCTAGAATGGCAGGGTTGACTGCAAGAATATAGGCCATTGCTAGGAAAGTTGTAATACCAGCGAGTATTTCAGTCTTAACATTTGTCCCATGTTCTTTTAAGTGAAATAATTTTTCCATTCTTTTCTCCTCTCGAAATAAAGCCCTATTATAGTATATATTTACAATTTATGCAAATAAAAAAATCCCCTTATAATGGGGATTTATCGTATTTCTTCATGATATCTAGAATGGTATCTATGACTTTTTCAAGTGAACCATCATTTATAATATGATAGTCGCATGAAGACATATATTTATCTCTACGCTCTTTATCTAAGGCATAGAGTTTGTCTGGGCAATCCTTTAACAAGGGTCTGCCACTTGGATCGACATCCTTCACAATATCTTCAATTGGACGGTCAATATAGAAAACAACACCATTCTTCTTTAGATATGCAATGTTTTCAGGTCTTTTAATCACCCCACCACCAGTAGAGATGATCTTTCCTTCTAACTCAGATACTTCTTTACAGCATGTTGTTTCATTATTTCTAAAATAGTCTTCAGAAATCGCGAACATATCTGGAATGGACATATTAAAGCGATTCACAAGATAATCATCAAGGTCAATCATTTCATGACCTGTTTTTTGTGAAAGAATTTTCCCAAATGTTGTTTTACCACTCCCCATAATTCCAATTAAAACGATATTTTTCATGATTCCTTCCTTTCATAGTTACCAATCATTCTAAATGTATTGGTATATGTTTTGATTTCCTGTAAAGCACGCTGGACATGATCTTGATTCAAGTTGCCATCTATATCTAAATAGAAATAGTATTCCCATGGAGATAATGGGAGTGGTCTTGATTCAATGCGAGCCATGTTGATGTTATGTTCCTTTACAACTCTCATAACTTCATAAAGAGCACCGACTTCATGATTGACTGTGAAGACCATGCTGATACGATTGGCAGATGGTCTGATTTCATATTGTCTTGCGATAATGATAAAGCGTGTATGATTGCTTTGATCATTTTGTATTGCCTTGGCAATAATATCAAGATTATAGAGTTTAGCTGCTTCACTAGAGGCAATGGCACCGATATGTTTATCCTGTGCTTCACTAATATACTTAGCAGCTGCAGCTGTATTGAGATAGTCATGACCTTCAATGTGATGTGCATTTAAGAATTCAGAAGTCTGTTTTAAGCCCTGCACATGACTATAGACATCTTTGATATCTTCTAAAGTGGCTCCTTTGATACCAAGTAGATTCTGATCTATTGTGATAGACTGCTCACCTACAATATAAAAGCCATATTGAGTAAGTAAGTCATAGTTATCATTAATAGCGCCTGTAGAGGAGTTTTCTAGAGGAAGTACACCATAGTCTATATCTCCTTCTTCTAATGCCTTATAGACATCTTCAAAGTGAGGATAGTTGATGCCTTCAATGTCTCCAAACCAGCTTTTCATAGCCTGATTAGAGAAAGAACCAGGAACACCCTGATACCCTACTTTAAAGTGTTCTTTAAGTTCTGTTGCTTCATATTTCTTTAAAGGAATAAAAGTAGACTGATAGCTTTTAGATAAGTTCATTGTATCCTGGACAAATGTTTTTGCGTAAGATTCTAGAGATTTATCTTCTAAACGATCTACATTCTTCTGGATAACTTCTTTTTCTCTATCCTTCTGGAAGATCTGCATATCATGCGCTAATTTATATGTAATAACATCCTTAGCAACATGCATACGTTTTTCAAATAAGGAAATAATTTCCTTATCGATTGCATCTATTTCTTCTCGACATGTTTTTAAATCTTTCATAGTGCCTCCAGCATATCTAATACACCTAGTGCTGCCATAGCTTCTACAACGACAATCGCACGAGGAATGATACATGGATCATGTCTTCCTACGATTTCTAATTCTGTATTTTCATGTGTTTTCACATTGATTGTATTCTGTTTTAAGGAAATAGATGGGGTTGGTTTAATACCTACCGTAAAGAGTAATGGCATACCGTTAGTTATACCACCTGTAATACCACCATTATGGTTTGTAGAAGTTTTCACTTCTTCTCCTTCATAATAGTAGGCATCATTCGCTTCTGATCCTTTAAGTAAAGTAATATCATCTAGATCACCAAATGAAACTGACTTAACTGCAGGAATACTAAAGAATAATGGTGATAAATGGGCTTCAATACTATCAAAGAAAGGATTTCCAACTCCTGCTGGTAGTCCAGTGACAGCACATTCAATCTTTCCACCTACACTATTGCCTTCCTTTCTCGCTTCTTCGATTGTTTCCTGCATTAAAGCATAGACATCATCATGAATAACAGGATAGTCTTTTTGATTTAATTCTTCTAAGTAAGATGGAGAAATATCTAAAGGATAATGCGTGTCCTTCACATCTTTAATAGAAAGAATATGTGCACCGACATGAATACCTTTTTCTTTTAAGATCTGTTTTGCGATAGCACCTGCAAAAACGATTGGTGCTGTAAGTCTGCCAGAGAAGTGTCCCCCTCCTCTCACATCATTAAAGCCTTTATATTTAATATAAGCAGGATAATCTGAATGTCCTGGACGCATATTATCCTTCAAATAAGAATAGTCTTTAGAATGCTGGGATGTATTTTTAATAATTCCACATAATGGTGCACCTGTTGTATAACCATCTAATACACCACTGAGTATTTCTACTTCGTCTGCTTCTTTTCTTTGTGTACTCATTAGGTTCTTACCTGGCGCACGTCTTTGCATATCCTTATTAATGGCATCCATATCTAGCTTAATACCAGCAGGGAGATTACCTATTGTGATGCCAATAGCCTTCCCATGGCTTTCACCAAATAAAGATAATTCGATATGATGTCCCCAATTAGCACTCATGATATTCACCACCTAGAGATGTAAAGTCTTCAAAGAAGCCTGGATAGCTCTTCTTAACACAATCCTTATCATCAATAGTAATTGGACCATTGGCACGTGTAGACAAAATAGCTTCAGCCATACACATACGATGATCATTAGAGCTTGTTACTTCTGCACTATTATAAGAATCAGAACCAACAATGGTCATACTGTCTTCTTCTTCAACTGCATCAATACCAGCAGTTTTTAATAGTTCTACAGAAGCAGTCAGACGGTCACATTCTTTAATACGTAAACGTGATGCATTAATAATGTGTGATGTCCCTTCTGCAAGACCACAAGCCACTGATACAACAGGCATCAAATCTGGACATTGTGAAGCATCAATAGTGGCAGGTTTGATTTTGTCGCAGACTACTTTAATACCCGCACTTGTTTCTACAATTTCTCCACCCATCTGTTCCATAATATCTAAAATAGCTCTATCACCTTGTGATGAGTGCATATTAAGATTAGTAAGTGTAATATCACTTCCTAGTAAATCAGCAACTAGATAGAAAGCAGCTTGTGAGAAGTCCGCTTCTACATTGTAATCACATGGTTTATAGTTCTGATTACCACGGATCTGGAATGCCTGATAATCATGATTAATAATTTCAATACCAAACTTTTCTAACATATCAAGTGTTAAGTCAATATAACCTTTAGATTCTAATGGTGTAGTGATTTTAATTAAAGAATCGCCCTTTAATAAAGGTAAAGTGAATAATAAACCACTGATAAATTGTGAAGAAACATTACCTGGTACTTCAAATATATCTGAATGAAGCTGACCATCTAGAATAACATCTAAACGTTCTGAGTCTTTTCTAAGGTATGCAATCTTTTGTTTATCAAAGATATCATAGTATACATCAAGTGGTCTTTGTCCGAGTTTTCCTTTACCTACAAAATGCACACGAGAAAAGTTAACTAATGATAAAGGCATTAAGAAACGTAATGTAGACCCTGATTCATGGGCATCTATTTCTACTCTTCCTAGTCCTAAAGTAATAGAACCATCAATAATTAAAGTATCGCCTTCCTGTTTAATAATAGCACCTAAAGCTTTCATACCTTCTATTGTGGCTTCAATGTCTTCTGAGTAATCAATACCGCTAATACGGCTCATACCTGGCGCGAGGGCTGCACAGATAATAGCACGATGGGCTAATGATTTAGAAGGGGGAACCGCAATTGTTCCTTGAAGTGTTTTTGGTGTAATAGTGATTTTTGTCATTATATGTCCTCTACTTCCAGAATCATCTCTTTTTGATCCTTATGTACATAATACTCTCCTATTGTTTTAAGTAAAACAAAAGATAGTGTTGAATTGATGTTTTTCTTATCTAGATCAATGGCTTTAAGTAGTTCTTTTGTAGGGACATTTGCATGAGTAGGAAGGTTATAGTGACTTAAGGCTTCTTCTATACGTTTAGTAGTGCCTTGTTCACATAATCCTTTAAGTTCTGCGATACGAGTGATAGCTACCATACCAATTCCTACTGCTTCACCATGAGAATATTTTTCATAATGGAAATGTTGCTCGATTGAGTGTCCAATAGTATGGCCAAAGTTTAAGCATAAGCGATCACCAAAATCATATAAGTCCTTTTCTACAACATCTCTTTTGATATCTACACATTTATAGATGATTTCATCAATGTCTTTATAAAGATCATCAAAGTCTCTATAACCAGCTAATTGATCAAATAGTTCTTTATCCTTGATACAGCCATATTTAATGACTTCTCCCATACCATCAGTAATAAAATGAGGATCTAATGTTTTAAGAGTGAGTGGATCAATAAGAACAAGTAATGGATGTTTAAAAGCACCGACTAAGTTCTTTCCTTCAGGTAAATCTACAGCCACTTTACCACCTACTGAAGAGTCAACCTGTGATAATAATGAAGTAGGAATCTGTACAAACTTAATACCACGCATATAAGTACTTGCCACAAATCCAGCTAAATCACCAATAACGCCTCCACCTAGCGCAATAAGTAAATCAGTTCTTGTAATCTTAGCTTCTAGTAATTGTGAATAGATAGAAGGTAAAATATCAAATCTCTTAGATGGTTCTCCATGAGGAATGACTACTGTAGAGACTTCATAAGTATCTTTTAACTGATTGACTATCTGTTCTCCATAAAGTGGAAAAACGTTATCGTCAGAGACAATAACGATTTTCGCACCTGTGAAGACCTGGGAAATTAGTTCTTTTGTTTTATTTAAGATACCTTGTTCAATATATATAGGATAACTGTCTTTTCCTAAGTTCACATTTAATTTCATTTTAGATTTCCTTTCCAACAACCTTGCCGATTTCTCTTAATTCTTCAATAAGTTTTGTATATTTTTTAGGCTTTAACGACTGAGCCCCATCACATAGTGCATGTTCTGGATCATTATGTACTTCAATAAGTAATCCATCACATCCTGCTGCAACACTTGCCTTAGCCATTGGTTCTACTAACCACCATTTACCACCAGCGTGTGATGGGTCAATGATTACAGGTAGATGAGTCATTTTTCTAAGTACTGGAATAGCCTGTAAGTCTAGAGTGTTTCTTGTATATGTTTCGAATGTTCTTACACCTCTTTCACATAAGATAACATTCTCGTTACCGCTTGCCATGATATATTCTGCACTCATGATCCATTCCTGATATGTTGCGCTTAGTCCTCTCTTTAATAGGATAGGTTTCTTAACTCTTGCACCTACTTCCTTAAGTAAAGTGAAGTTCTGCATGTTTCTTGCACCAATCTGAACTAAGTCTACCTTTTCATTGAATTCATCAATATCATCAGCACTCATAAGTTCTGATACGATTGGTAAACCTGTTTCTTTCTTAGCAGCTACTAAGTAATCTAAACCAGTAGAACCTAATCCCTGGAATGCATATGGAGATGTTCTAGGTTTGAATGCGCCACCTCTAAGCATATTAGCTCCAGCTGCTTTTACTTCTTTCGCAATCGCAATAACCTGTTCTTCTGATTCTACAGAACAAGGACCAGCAATAAGAGCCATATGGCCTCCACCTACTTTAACACCATCTACATCCACAATAGTATCTTCAGGATGGAATGCACGGTTAGCTAATTTATAAGGCTGTTCAACTCTCATTACTTTTTCTACAGAAGGTGAAACCTCAATATCTCTAGGATCTACTTTAGTAGTATCACCAATTACACCACAGATAGTCACATCATGACCTACAACTAAATGAGTTTCTAATCCTTTTTCTTCTACCTTAGCCTGGATCTTCTTTACAGCTTCTTCACTTGTTTTTGGCTTGAATACAATAATCATAATCTTTTCTCCTCTTATCTTCTACCTGTATAAATAAAAGACTCTCATCCTATAAGGACGAGAGTGTATCTTCGTGTTACCACCTTATTTTATATATCTATCACTAGATATAGCTCAACGAGTACTATCATACTCTGACAATATAACGGTTGTGACCGGAAACGCCTACTTCATTCAACGCTCTACTCCAAGATGAATTCAATATCCCTCAAACATCCTTTTACACCAGCCAAGGATTCTCTATGCTTCTTTGAGATATCTACTATTTCTTTTCACTGTATTTATACTTAGTAGTTCTTAATTTGTGAACTCATCATACTGAATAATCACACTCATGTCAACTGCTTTTTCTATTTTTCTTATGCTTTTGCATAATATTTATGTATTATCTAAATATTACACTTTAATTATATTAATACAATAGTAACTAGAACCATTCTTATAATACAGGGCAGGTATGCCTTTTGAGAGTTGATCTACTTTACCAATGACTTCTAATTGATATTTTATTGTTTCACCTGATACAGTATGAATAGTAAGTTTATCCCTATTCTTTAATGACTGCACCTGTTTCAATAATGATTCTGGGATGATTATATTCTTATTCTTATAATGCGAAAGGCTTTCTTCATGCCCTATAACCCACTTGATATCATTGACTTGAAGTATCGCATATATATCATGTCCATCTATATCTAAATAAGCATTCTCAGATGAAATATATGAATCGGGGATTAATTGTTTTGTGTGAGTATATAGTGTTTGTATATCCTTTATTTCTTTATTCTGTCGATACTGTGAATAACCAAATAAAGCACAAGACACTAGGATGCAGATACATCCTAGTGTCATTAATAATTGACTAATCTTTTTCATGTTTAAATAGAGTTCCTACTATAAGTAAAAATAATCCTGATAAAGCCATTAATGTGATCCAGTGATTGATTCTTGTAGTATCCCCTGTTTTTACGTGAGAACCAGTACTAGATGTACTTGTATTAGTAATAATATATTCCGTTTTTGCATCATTACTACTTACTGATACAATACCCTTATACCCTTTTACTTTCTTTTCTTTAATACTGTAGTTCATTACTTGTTCAGTTTTCCATGAATAAGCATAGTTATGAGCTGCATCTAAAGTGATTGTCTTAAGAAATGTATTTCCATCATAGAGTTCTACTTCTATTGACTTAGGATGAGTTGAGCCATTGTCTTTCCACTGTTTAATAATTTTATATTCATAAGAATGAACTTCTGAATATTTCACAAAATCAATAGATACATCATACTTAGTACCTTGTGGTAAAGAAATAAGATAAGGTAAATAAGTGTAGGTTGTACCATTTAATTCTAAATTATCAGCAGTAATAAGATAAAGACCTGTTTTAAGATTAGTATAACTCAATGTAGAAGAATTGGCTTTTTTAATAACGCCTTTTTGACTTGCAGCATAACCTTTTAAAGTCATAGCTGCATTTTTTAATTCTTCACTTGTTTCTAGCTTATTTAAATCAATAGAACTATTTTCTGCATCTTTAAATTCATCTGTATATTCATAACTGCCATCTTTAGAAACACTTGCAACACGATATAAATGAACATTTAGCCCTGATAAACATTCATTAAGTGTAAGTGAACAATTCTTGTTCACATCAACAGCAGTTACCTGGAATACATTAAATACAGTCACTGATAATAAAATTGTCATACATAAAAGTAATTTCTTTAATCTTTTTCCCATAATAAGTGCTATTTAGTCCTTTCTTTTTGTTTCTTTGCTGTGAGATACCAGATAAATGCGATAATAATTGCGAGAGCGATCCAGAATATATCTAGAATAACTGGATCTGTTTTTACTAGATCTCTTCTAATTCTTAGATTTGTCTTATTAATACGATGATCTCTGACAAGTAGTCTATGGGTATTGACACCATAAGGTGTACAAGTCATAAGTGTACAATAGTCCTGTCCTTCTACAATCTTTAAATCATCTTTTTCTGTAGGAAGAACAGTTTTAATTTGATCGACCTCGTAATATAGAGTTTGATCTAATATCTGAAGCATAAATGTATCACCAGTTTTAAGCTGATCTATATCCGTAAAAAGCTGTGCACTTGGTAATCCTCTATGTCCAGATATAACACAATGAGTACTTTCTCCTCCTACTGGTAATGATGTTCCTGGGATATGTCCTATCGCAATCTGTAAGATTTCAGCATCCGTCCCATGATAAATAGGAAGTGATACATTGATCTTAGGGATTTCTACATAACCCATCATCCCTGTTCCTGTGACATCTAGAGTCTCATTATATATTTTTTTCTCGTCATCATTCAAAGCATACATTGTATGTCTTAAATTTTTGTTGTATGAAACGGCATCATTCCAGAGCTTTTCATACTGTTTTTCAGTCAGGTCTTCGACCTTTTCCTCATATCCAGCAATCGCCCTGGTCTGATGTCTTTGATTCCAATAATTACTAAAGCTTGGATAAATAAGTAAGGAGAGTCCTGCAATAAAAAGTATTCCGATAAATAGATTAATTATCTTCTTTTTCATTATAGAATATCTCCTTTCTATTTTAAATTATTTATTTTCAGCTTTTTTCTGCATTACTAAGAATGCACCTGCTGCAAGAATTAAGATTACACCAGCAGCATATAGAATTGTAGTACCCATACCACCAGTATTTGGAAGTTCAGAACCTTTATAGTTTACTACATTTGCAGTTAATGTACCTTCATTTATGTTAGTAGCAAATTCAATTTCACCACTATCTTTATCACCATTTAATTCAGTTAACTTTGGATCAGCAGATTTTGTATCATGAGATGCAGTAATAGAGAATTTTATTGGATGCATTGTGTTATATCCATCTGGAGTTTCTGTTTCTGTAAGAATATATTCACCATGATCTAATCCTGTAAATTCAAAAGATGTTCTATTACTATCTTTTTCATCATCTGTAATTTTGTATTCTTTTACTAATTTCGTTGAGCCATTTTTAAGTACTTTTTCTAATTTGAATGCTGCACCTGTTAAACGCTTTTTATCAGAATTTATCTTATTAATTACTGTCTTATAAGTAAATACGATTACTTTATCTTCTGGTGTCTGACCTTTATCTCCACCCTGAGCACTATTTGGGTTGTTAGAGAATTCCATATACATTGTATTTGGATTACCTGCAGAACCAATGGCTGCTTTGTCATTTAATTTAGCTGTATATTCAACACTTACTTTTGATACATCAGTCCCTAAATCTTTTACATTCTTAATAGTTACAGTGAAGTGCTGATCATCTGTGATTCTCACTTCATATTGGCTTTTATCAAATACTTCATCGCTATCTTTTTTATAAACTTTAAATGAATTTCTGTTAAGCGTCAAGCCATTAGATAAAGTATCATGGAATACTAACTGATAAGCACTCTTATACTCGTTATAATCAGTCGCCACATGACCTGTTAACTGGAATGGAACTTCATCTCCAATATCATAATCTGCAGAATCCTGCCAACCTGTTGTTGTACCTTCAGTATCATTTGTATCCATTACTTTCTTTTCTGAAGTAGGAACACTTGATTTTACTTCTGCAGATACATCATTACCTACAACTTCTAAAATAAACTTAGTATAAGAATCCTGCTTAGAATCCTTTCCAGGTACGGAACGATCTTTATCCTTTACTAAATAATAACCTGGTGCCAAATTGCTAATCTTATAGTTTTTACCATCTACTACACATGTACCAGATGTTGTATTCAAATAGTTAGATACATCATTTGCAAAAGTTACCGCAGCAGATCTTTTACCCTCTAAGCTCCTAGCCTTATCCTGAGCATTACCAAATTTTGTCTTACCTGCTTCAGTCACACCACTACCCCAAGTGATATTAGATAGTGACTTTCCGTCTTCTGATAAATCACCTGCGAAAATCTGGTATGCTTCAAAAGTATGACCAGATTTAGCACCGGTAATAGTAATAGAACCATTACCTTCTGCTTTTACTACTGATGGCATGGCAATTGCCATAACCATTGCGAATGCAAGTACGAAACTTGCAAATTTCTTAAATAGTTTCATATTCCTTCTCCTCCCTTTTATCCTTTATAAAACCATTTTCTCAATGAAAAAATAAATAAGACTTTGTTACTACGTGATAGAGCCCTCCTTCTTTTTCAGATTTACTATATAAACCAATAGAGTTGTTGCAATAAACAGAGCACCTATTGCGTAATAACCTAACTTACCAAAACCTCCAGTACTTGGAAGTTCTGTACTGTCTAACTTCTTGTTTGTGACAGTAATATCTCCTTCTTGAATACCATTATTGTTTGTATAAGATACCTGATATCCTGAAGGAACGTTTTCTTCGATTGTATATATACAATCTTTTCCATCTACCTTTTTAGGTAAATATCTCTTTGCCCATGTATGACTCCAATCATTAGAATCATCCAATGTGACTGTATCGATCACATTCTTGTCTGTTATATACTCTTTATCATAATCATACTTAACTTGATAATTATCATCTTTCCATGCAAGCTTGATGTTCAACCTCATATTCGGTGTGACATTGTTGATGGTTAAGACAACATGACCCCAATATTGACCTTCATTAGAGAAACTATAATCAGTCGCTCCTTCAACTACTACATTGTTTGCTTCCTGACCATGATTACAACCGACAGGAAGAGTCATCTTAATAGAGCCACCTTCCCTAACGAGAAGTGTTTGATCATCTACGACTGTTTCTGCTGAACTCCCATCATATCTCACATAGATGTGTGTATTAACTGGTACACCTGTTGGTGTCTGGATATTCTGCATTAAGTTCAATTTAATAGAAGATGGATGGTTTGTGGTTTCCTTATTATCAGAATCAACCCATACCTTCTTTACAGAAATACTATTAGAGTTATTCGGTACATAGACAGAGATTTCTTTATTATTAGGCAGATAAGAAATATCTGAATAAGTATTTAAGCCTGTATATCCACTAATATTAGATGCATTTAACGCATTAATCGCATCCTGTTTTGTCTTATTTTCAATAGCATCATAAAGAGAAAAATAGTATATTTTATCTTCTTTATCATAACCAGATGGTGCTTCAACTTCTGCAAATTTATAAAGTGTATCAGGTTCTAAGATACTATCGTCATGAGCCTGCGCAAAGACAAGTTCTCCATCCTTATTTGTCACAAAGACACTTTTACCTTCATATGTCACAACATCCCAATTATGTGTCACTGTATTAAACTTCCACATTCTAAACTTAGCACCTTTAAGCTTCTTAGAGTAATCTCTACTATCTACCTTATAAATAATAATCTTACCCTTATTAACTCCTGCAGATGCATGATGTGTATCAATATTTAAGTTAGCACCAGAACTATATTGTCCATTTAAAGAAATATTATTTTGAATATATGGATCATTAAGATTAGCTACATCAAAATCATATTCATATACAAGTACACAAGCGAGTTCATCTGGTATTGTGATAGTAAGCTTATGTGTTGATTCATCTATCGTCATCTGATAACGACTCACATCAATAATGTTTCCTCTATGATTTTCAGCATTAGAATCATATTCATAGAGTTTTAGTTTAGATAAATTAAGATATGATGTGATTCTTGAATCATGGTTCAATTGATCGACTAATGTAAATTTATCTGAAGTAGGATTTAAATCCTTAGCGGCTGGATTAATTACAACAGAGTATTCTACATTTGTAGTGTTTTCTATTTGTCTAGCTGTTTTAGAAACATTTTGTGTTATTCTATTTACTTCTGTATGCTGTGTTTGACTATTACCCTCATATTCTAATGTATTTGAATAATTCTTTGATTCATTCCTTAAATTATTCCAGAACTCATCATTTGTGATATCTACAGCATAATAAACCGCAATTGTGCCATTAGGATTATTTCTATTTGTCTGCCAGTCACCATCTGTTTTGTTGTAACCTGGCATAAATGTAAAGGTTACTTTATTGGTAGATTGATCATAAGAATACTTAAAGTACTTACTTATATCAGTATTGTTTGAATCACCATCACAATACCTTTCATCGTAATCACTAAAATAATAAACAGCTTCTGGCGAACTACGATCTGCTGGATTATCCTGATGTGGATTATACTTATAATTAGAACGTAAGTCAGTTACTAGAAGTTTTGTACCCTTAGGTAATGTATCAGTAAAGCTGTATCTTTCATTAGAATCTGGTGTAAATAGAATTCTGTTATGAAATGACGATTGTCAAGTGGAAATAACACATTTCT
>ENA-ORSY01000688-ORSY01000688.1-human-gut-metagenome-genome-assembly--contig:-NODE-688-length-30712-cov-3.833774_pt1 | contig 30712 bp, 29 predicted proteins | sample MGYA00242193_ERZ509160 | MGnify/ENA primary metagenome ERZ509160 (study PRJEB26280, sample SAMEA2338670) | human gut metagenome | biome: human gut; feature: human-associated habitat; material: faeces...
ACTAATGCTAATATCTAAATACTCACGAATACTATGCAAATCTCGTTGAAGTGTTCGTTTTGAAAAACCAGCATCAAATCCTCTATCAACAAGAATTTGCTGTACTCGTTCAAATAATTCAACTGCACTAATATATTCGCTATTCTTTATTACTTGAATAATTGTCACATAACGAAAAATATTCAAAGGTATCGTTGCTGCCATATTTCTATATTTTACACAAAAATATTCTGTCATAACGCCAAATTTTGACGCTCATTTAGAAAATATTTGCACATAATTAAGCGTGAGCAAATTTTGTATGCTATTGAGGTCTTCGACTACCTATGCCACATAACAAAATTGCCCACGCTAATCAACGGGGCATTCACTCTTTTGTTGTGGCATATCAAAAGTGTCGAAGTTTCAATAGCACAATAAAGCAAACGCTCTTTATTACCAAATTATATTAAAATCTTATCTCTTCATTTATTCTGCATTTTACGTGCAAATTTATCAAAATTTTAGTAGTATGTATTACAAAATAAATAAAATAGATTTTCAAAAGTTCATTTTGAACAAAACAAGATACCCCTAAAAAAATTATCCCCCACTTAAATAGTGAGGGATAATAGTAAAATTCAGGAAAAACGCCTATCCAATTTCATAGTGCAGCTCAATCCATATGAAACCCTGTTTGTTTTAAATCGCATTTTAAATTGTTATAACACGATTTTCTCGTGGCGGGAACATATATTCCTAGCTTTCCCCGAATAAATTCAAATAACACGATATAACACGTCAAATCAAGTGTTTTTTATAGCACTCGTCTATTAACGCCGTTAACTCCTCTATCCGGTCATCCGGCTTGGCAAAGAGTTTTCCCCGTTCTAGTGCTTTCTGCGTATTACGCTTTAACCTATCATGTAGGGACACGTCCCCGGGTCTCCTCTTCTCCCTGCAAGAAAAAACGTCTTTCAAGGCCCTCAGAACATCTACTTGGGAGTCCGTTTGACACACGCAAAGAATAACCCAATCCGATGCGCTCTTTAGCGAGTTGAAACTCACGTCCAAGTAAGTAGGTTCGATTTTAGATATACTAGAGTAAACATCATGCCATTCATCAAGAAGAACGTTAAACACTTCCTTATTCTGAAGTTCCTCAACCGTCAAATCTCGCTTGAATAACTTACGAATCCTTTTACGCTCGAAAGCATACTCGTATCTTAGCAAATTAGCGATGTTCACAACTTGACCTTTCCGTTTCATCTCCCTCGTTTTATCATAAAACCGAAGTTGTCTCTCTCCCTTTTTCGTGTAATACAAGGTTGTACTCTCGAAAGTACTTCGTGTTACATTATCTAACCATCCCAATTTGTTCAAGTACAACTGGGGTTTCTCCTTCATTTGAAAAGTACCAGCCAGGTCAACCCGTTTTATCTTACCTTTGTGAACGGGAACTCCTAGTTCATTCTCCAGTTTTTTGACCGCATCTCTCAATTTTTCCAATGACAACGTTTCCAAGTTATCACCATTCAAATATTTAGCAATGCTACCATAAACCTTTATTTCCATCTCAGTAATCACTACTTTCAAGTTACCCAACTTTCCCTCTACCTTGAGTTCATTACTATTATAAGGATCAATCTCTATCCTTGTCCCTATTTCCCCCATTAGATCAGTATTTTCATTAATATCTGATCTATCTATTGTCATATTCAAAGAATCAATCATATCGAATATTATTATATTTGATAATATTTTTCCCTTATTATAGCATGTCCTAAAAGGAACATTCCATCTCGTCACAGAACTCGTCTAGGGTGGCAACACGTGTTGCCGTTAACCACTCTTCCACTTCTTTCCTCTTGAAAAGGATTTTACGACCGCCGTGTTCCGGCTTGTAAAAAGGTACCTTGCGCTCGTGAACTAGCTTGTAAGCCGTTTGCTTGGAATACCCCGTCATTTCGCAGAACTCGTCCAGCCCGAACACCTCTTTTAACGTGTTGGAAACCTTGTCCAGTCTCTCCTCTTTTATCGCCTCGCTAATTATTTTTTTTAGCTCATCGGTGGTTAATTGAACCACCATATCTTTTTTTCCGTTCATAATTTTCATTTTTAAGGGGAATAGCGCTACGTCCCGTGTTAATTATGATGCGAAAGTAATGGGCAAAAAAAGCCTACACCGGTGTAAACCGGTGTACACTGGTACAAAATTTATCGTTTCAATTTATGATTCTAACGATCGTTCTCAATATTACTTTTTAGAATCTCAAAATCAGAGTATAAGTCTTGGGGTTCATCTCCTTGTTTCTTGAAGTATTCTATGACAAATTCAAAATCTTTAATTTCATACAAAGCATCCGACTGTTCCGTATGGAAGTACAGATTATCGTTATCCCTAATAAAAACAGGTTCCGTACCAGCTACATTATACATATCGCTTTCAGCCTGAAATATTTTTCTAGCCTTTTGTTCCAAGGTAATATAATCTACTGTTGCATTATTAGCCGAATACAATAAAAAACCTGCATCATACCAACATATTCTCCAATAATAATCAGATAGTTTTATTTCTTGTTTAAACTTTAGATCCTTATCTAATATTATAATTTTAGGTGGACCACATAATATACAAATATCTCCCGTTTCTGGAGACACATCAAAACCTGTGATCTCTGCATATTCCCCTTTTCCATTTCCGGTCTTATCGTATAGAGAAACAGGTTGACCTACTGAGTCAAAAGCAACAATCGCTGTTTTCTGCTTATTATCCAAAATATACCATTTACCGTCATACTTACGTATAGCATTGATTTCCCCCAATAAAAATGAATCTTTTTCATGAAGAGGAATAAAATCAACTTGCTCTATAAAAGAGCAAGTTGATATAGTATTATTTACTTTCGACAAATCACGTATATTAGCTTCTTCTTTTCTATCACCGCAAGAGTTACACAAGACTAAAATAGAAAGAGAGAACAATGTATGCTTCATCATAAGCCAAGATCTTTTAGGAAATCATTACAGGTAATATCATTCCCGCATCTAACTCCATTTTGCCACCAACTTTTTTGCTTGTAGATTTGTGTACCACTACTTAAATCAACAGTAGCACCAATGGTAGCCCCATACAGTCCCAATTTAATTCTAAGAATGTTTATTTGTTCTTACGCCTGATTTCAGATTTACATTCATCCTTTGCCAATATACAATCATAAGGACTTTCAGCCCGACTTAACATTTCTACATTAGCCAAGATTAAATCCATTTCAGGGAATGTCTTACAGACTTCCCTCTTTCCGATTACAGCAAAAGCTATAACTGAGACTCAGACTACAAATACAAAACAAACGTTTTCTTCATAATCTCATATTTTTAATTAATACTAAATTTTCCAAGCCAATGCCGCAGCACCTACCACAGCCGCTTGTGCATCATCCATTTGGGAAATCAACATCTTGGCTTTTCCCTTGAATATGTTCTGCACATTAGCATCGTATGCCTCTTTTATCGGGTCCATAATCAGATTGCCGGCTTTTGTCAGCCCACCGAAAAACACGTATGCCTCCGGACTACAGAAGGCGGTAAAATTGGCACAAGAGCGTCCTAACAATTCACCGGTAAACTTATATACATCGCGTGCCAGTTGGTCACCGTGCTCAGCGGCAATGGATACGTCTTTCGACGTAATCTCCTCCAACGGGATTTTACGCAACTCCGTGTCGTCTGTACGTTTGGCGAGAAACTCGCGTGCCGTGCGCGCCACGCCCGTGGCCGAACAATAAGTCTCCAAACATCCCTTACGGCCACAGCCACACAAGCGGGCTTCCGGGGTCGTATCCACAATCACATGTCCCAATTCTCCGGCAAACCCGTCACAACCGTAGACCAACTCACCGTTGACTACAATACCGCTGCCCACGCCCGTGCCCAAAGTAATCATGATGAAGTTCTTCATTCCCTTGGCTACTCCGTAAGTCATCTCACCGATAGCCGCAGCATTGGCATCGTTTGTCAAGACCACGGGAATCCCCAATCGTTCACTGAATTTCTTTGCAAACGGGACGATTCCTTTCCACGGCAGGTTGGGTGCCAGTTCGATATTGCCGGTATAATAGTTACCATTAGGCGCACCGATTCCCATCCCCTTGATATTCTGGATGCCGCCCACCTGTTCTATCATCGGAGCCAAAGCGGCACAAGCACTGTCCATATAGACATCCAAATCGTTCTGTCCTTTCGTCCGGATAGACGTCGAAGTCACCACACTTCCTTCCGAATTCACAATGCCGAAAACTGAGTTGGTTCCTCCTAAATCAAGCCCTATTACATAAGGTTTATTTTCCATAGCCATATAAAATACATAAAAGTTAATTATAACAGTTTCCAAAGTTAAGAAAAACAGATGTAACCGCGAAAAGAAAAAAACTCTTTTTCACGAAAAATAAAAAAAGAACGGCCTTTTCTTTATAGTCTCATGAAAAAATGCCAATTTTGCACCTATTATGTGGTTTGAACCGGTTAGTACATTAGATTTAATCATAAAGGGATTGCTCATCGGCGTGGTGGCATCCGCTCCCATGGGACCAGTCGGAGTGCTTTGCATTCAGCGTACACTGAACAAAGGGCGCTGGTATGGCTTCGTCACAGGAATCGGAGCAGCTTTCAGCGACATCATATATGCTTTGATTACGGGATTCGGAATGAGTTTCGTGGTAGACTTCATTGAAAACAAAGACAACATGTTCTACCTGCAGATGGCGGGCAGTATCATGCTCTTCTTTTTCGGATGGTACACTTACCGTTGCAATCCGGCGAAATCCATCCGCCCGACTTCTCCCCGCAAGGGTACGCTGATACACAATATGGTGACCGGTTTTCTGGTCACGTTTTCCAACCCTCTCATCATCTTTCTGTTCGTGGCGTTGTTCGCCCGCTTCACCTTTGTCGTCCCCGACCACGTGGTACAGCAATCTCTGGGTTACTTGTCCATACTCGTCGGAGCCATGATATGGTGGTTCGTCCTGACTTATTTCATAGACAAGGTGCGCAGCCGTTTCGATGTCAAAGGCATCTATTTGCTGAACAGGCTCATAGGAGTGGTTGTCATTGTGGCCTCTATCGTGGGGTTTGCCGTCACGCTGACCGGTTTATCGTTATAAATATATGTATATAGCCCAACAACTTAAAGAAAAAAACATTGCCGAATACCTGCTTTACATGTGGCAGGGGGAAGATATTCTCCGTGCCCACCACTTGGACCCGGATGAACTCAAACAGAACTATCTGGCACAGTTCAGAGCCACGGAGGAAACGGAAAAAGAAATGGAAGAATGGTACAGCCATCTCATCCGCATGATGAAGGAAGAAGGCATACAGGAGGGTGGCCACCTGCAAATCAACCGGAACATCATCCTGTGGCTCACCGACTTGCACAACCAACTGTTGCAGTCCTCCAAGTTTCCGTTCTACACGGCTGCTTATTACAAGGCCTTACCCTACATCGTAGAACTCCGCAACAAGGGAGACAAAAAGGACGTGTCGGAATTGGAAAACTGTTTCGATGCCCTCTACGGCGTGATGTTGCTCCGCCTGCAACACAAACCGATAAGCGACGAGACCGCCAAGGCCGTGGCCGACATCACCAAACTTTTGGCCATGCTGTCCGACTATTACAAGCAGGACAAAGCAGGCGAATTGAAATTTGAATGAACAAAAGGAAACAAACGATATGAAAAATATTTTAGTAACAGGCTGCAACGGCCAACTGGGCAATGAAATGCAGCTTCTGGCTGCCGGTCATCCGGAATTCAATTATTTTTTCACAGACGTGAAAGAGTTGGACATCACCGACGAGAAAGCCGTAAAGTCATTCGTCGGCATGCACGAAATTGACTGTATCGTGAACTGTGCGGCTTACACGGCCGTAGACAAAGCGGAAAGCGACGAAGCGTTCTGCGACTTGCTGAACCATACAGCCCCGGGCTATCTGGCCAAGGCCGTGCATGAACGGGGCGGCTGCATGATACAGGTTTCTACGGACTACGTGTTCGACGGGACTGCACACATTCCCTACCGCGAGGAGGAACCGACATGCCCGGCTACGGCATACGGCCGCACCAAACTGGCAGGCGAAGAAGCCGTCATGCGGAATTGCCCCGAATCGGTCGTCATCCGCACGGCATGGCTCTACTCCACTTTCGGAAACAATTTCGTCAAGACCATGTTGCGGTTAGGTCGGGAAAAAGAGAGTCTCGGGGTCATCTTCGACCAAATCGGTACGCCGACTTACGCACGCGACCTCGCGGTGGCCATCTTTGCCGTACTGACACAGGATTTCGTTCCCGGAATTTACCATTTCAGCAACGAGGGAGCCATCTCATGGTACGACTTTACCAAAGCCATCCACCGCATAGCCGGCATCACCACCTGCAAGGTACGCCCGCTCCATACGGAAGAATATCCCGCACCGGCGGCACGGCCTCATTATTCCGTGCTCGACAAGACCAAAATCAAAGAGACTTATCACATCGACATTCCCTATTGGGAAGACTCGCTGACCGAGTGCATCCAGAAATTAGAACAAAATTAAACCGACGCATCGAAACGTATGAATGAAATAGAAAGAAGAAGGACTTTTGCCATTATTTCCCATCCGGACGCCGGAAAGACCACCCTCACCGAAAAACTATTGCTCTTCGGTGGGCAAATCCAGGTGGCCGGAGCCGTCAAGAACAACAAAATCAAGAAAACGGCCACCAGCGACTGGATGGAAATCGAAAAACAACGCGGTATTTCGGTCACGACTTCCGTCATGGAATTCGACTACAAGGATTACAAAGTGAATATCCTGGACACCCCGGGCCATCAGGACTTTGCCGAAGATACGTTCCGCACGCTGACAGCAGTGGACAGCGCCATCATCGTCGTGGACAGTGCGAAAGGCGTGGAGGCGCAGACCCGGAAACTGATGACGGTCTGCCGTATGCGCAAAACGCCGGTCATTATCTTCATCAACAAGATGGACCGTGAGGGAAAAGACCCCTTCGACCTTTTGGACGAACTGGAACAGGAGTTGCAAATCAAGGTGCGCCCACTCTCATGGCCCATCAACCAAGGACAACGTTTCAAAGGGGTGTACAACATCTACGAGCAACGCCTCGACCTGTTCACCCCCGACAAGCAAAAGGTAACGGAAAAGGTGGAGGTGGACATCCACAGCGATGCACTGGAAGCTCACGTTGGCCAAGCCGATGCCGACAAACTGCGGACGGACTTGGAGTTAGTGGACGGTGTCTATCCCGAGTTCGACGTTCATACCTATTTGGAAGCCGAAGTGGCTCCCGTCTTCTTCGGGTCGGCACTGAACAATTTCGGTGTAAAAGAACTATTGGACTGCTTCGTGCAGATTGCACCCAGCCCGCGTCCGACGTTGGCCGAAGAGCGCACGGTCAGGCCGGAAGAGCCGAAGTTCAGCGGTTTCATCTTCAAAATCACAGCCAACATCGACCCTAACCACCGTTCATGTATCGCCTTCTGCAAAGTATGTTCCGGTAAGTTCGTGCGCAACGCGCCTTACTTGCATGTACGCCAAAACAAGACGCTGCGCTTTTCTTCGCCCACACAGTTCATGGCACAAAAGAAAAGCACGATAGACGAGGCCTGGCCCGGCGACATCGTGGGACTGCCGGACAACGGCATATTCAAGATCGGCGACACACTGACCGAAGGAGAGATGATACATTTCCGCGGACTGCCGAGTTTCTCTCCCGAAATGTTCAAATACATCGAGAATGCCGACCCCATGAAGACCAAACAGTTGAACAAGGGTATCGAACAGTTGATGGACGAGGGCGTGGCACAGCTCTTCGTCAACCAGTTCAACGGACGGAAAATCATCGGTACGGTAGGACAATTACAGTTTGAAGTGATACAATACCGTCTGGAAAATGAGTATAATGCCAAATGTCGTTGGGAACCCGTCAGCCTGTACAAGGCGTGCTGGATAGAAAGCGACGACGAGGCACAATTGGAAGCCTTCAAAAAGCGCAAGTATCAGTTCATGGCCAAGGATCGTGAAGGCCGCGACGTTTTCTTGGCCGACAGCAACTACGTGCTTCAGATGGCCCAGAACGATTTCGAGCACATCAAATTCCATTTCACCAGTGAATTTTAAAGTTTAAACCGAACATACGGACATGAATAAAGAAGAAGACATCAGACAGGCGGTAGAGGTCATGCGCCGGGGCGGCGTCATCCTCTACCCTACGGACACGATATGGGGAATCGGCTGCGATGCCACCAACGAAGAGGCCGTCCGTCGTGTGTACGACATCAAGAAGCGCGACGACAGCAAGGCACTCATTTGCCTGGTAGACTCCGACCACCGGTTGCAGCGTTACGTAAACGACGTGCCCAACGTGGCTTGGGACTTGATAGAATATGCCACCCGTCCGCTCACCATCATTTTCGACAAGGCCAAGAACCTGGCCCCCAACCTGCTGGCCGAAGACGGCAGTGTAGGCATCCGCGTCACCCGTGAAGAGTTCAGCCGCCAGTTGTGTTACCGTTTCCAGAAAGCCGTCGTGTCCACCTCGGCCAACGTGAGCGGCGAGCCTTCGCCGGCTTGTTTCGACGACATCAGCGACGAAATAAAAAATGCGGTAGACTACATTGTACAAAGCCGCCGGAAGGAAAAAACGAAAGCCGTTCCCAGCAGTATCATCAAACTGGGTTCGGACGGCGAAGTAGCCATTATCAGGAAATAAGCAGAAAAAATCATGTACGCGGTAAAAAGGAATTTCACATTTTTCGAACGCTTGTTCATCTGGCGACGGATGAACTTCAGCGAACAGAAATTCATTCTGATGATTAGCTTTGTGGTCGGCATACTGACCGCTTTCGCCGGTCTCTTCCTGAAGTGGCTCATCCATCAGATACAATACCTCCTGACCTACCGTTTCGACGCCACCGGTTCCAACGCCCTTTATCTGGTGTATCCCGTCATCGGTATTTTCCTGACGGGACTGTTCGTCCGCTACGTCGTAAAGGACGACATCAGCCACGGTGTCACCAAGATTCTCTTTGCCATCGCACGCAAACAGAGTAAAATCAAGGCGCACAACACATGGTCGAGCGTCATCGCCAGTGCCATTACCATCGGGTTCGGAGGTTCCGTAGGGGCAGAAGCCCCCATCGTGCTCACCGGTTCGGCCATCGGTTCCAATCTCGGATGCCTGTTCCGCATCAACAGCAAGACACTGATGCTTTTGGTGGGTTGCGGAGCGGCGGGTGCCGTGGCAGGCATCTTCAAAGCCCCGATTGCCGGGCTTGTATTCACCCTCGAAGTCCTCATGATAGACCTCACGATGGGAGCTTTGCTGCCTTTGCTGATTTCATGCGTGACGGCCGCCGGAGTGACATTCGCCGTATCGGGTACGAACACTATTTTTGAATTCCACCTGCAAAACGGATTCGCCGTAGACAAAATACCGGCCTACATCCTTTTGGGCATCTTCTGCGGACTGGTATCGCTTTATTTCACCCGCACGATGAACTCGCTGGAAGACATCTTCCGCAAATATTCCAATCCTTACGTCAAGCTCCTCATCGGCGGAGCCACGCTGAGCATCCTCATCTATCTTTTCCCTTCGTTGTACGGAGAAGGCTACGACCTTATCAACCTGCTGCTTAACGGAAACAGCGCGAAAGACTGGGACACGGCGATGGACAGTTCGTTGTTCTACGGACACGGCAACCTGTTGTTGCTTTACCTGGCGTTGGTGCTTATCTTCAAAGTCTTCGCCTCCACGGCCACCAACGGCGGCGGCGGTTGTGGCGGTATTTTCGCCCCCAGCCTGTTTTTGGGTTGCATCTCAGGCTTTATTTTCGCCCGCCTTTGGAACTTCTACCGTTGTCTGGGCATTTACTTGCCCGAACGGAATTTTGCCATGATCGGCATGGCGGGACTGATGAGCGGCGTCATGCATGCCCCGCTGACAGGCATATTCCTTATCGCGGAACTCACCGGAGGCTATCAGCTATTCATGCCCCTGATGATCGTGTCCGTCTGTGCCTACCTGACCATTATTTCTTTCGAGCCCCACAGCATCTATTCCATGCGTTTGGCCAAAAGAGGCCAGTTGCTCACGCACCATAAAGACCGTGCCATACTCACGCTGATGAGTCTCGACTCGGTCATCGAGAAATACGACGAATACCTGTATCCGGACATGGATTTGAGCGAATTGGTAAAAACCATCTCGGCTTCGCGCCGCGATGTGTTCCCGGTGGTGGACCGTCAGCACCGTCTGGTGGGTATCATCTATCTGGACGATGTCCGCCCCATCATGTTCCGGCAGGAATTGTATCACCGTTTCCAAATCGGCCAACTGATGAAAGAGCCGGTGGCCCGCCTGAACATCGACGACTCCATGGACGTAGTGCTGCTCACGTTCGACAAGACTCAGGCTTGGACGCTTCCGGTAGTAGACACGGAAGGCACGTTCATGGGCTTCATCCGCAAGTCGCACGTGCTGACTCTTTACCGTAAAACCCTGGCCGACTTATCCGACGACTAAAAACTAAAGACATGAAAAAGAAAGAAGATTTGAGAATTGTATATATGGGCACGCCGGAGTTCGCGGTGGAGAGCCTGAAGTGCTTGGTAGAAGGAGGTTACAACGTGGTCGGCGTCGTCACCATGCCGGACAAACCGATGGGCCGTCATCAGGACGTACTGCAAGCTAGCCCCGTGAAACAGTACGCCGTGGAACACGGCCTGCGTGTCTTGCAACCGGTTAAGCTGAAAGACGAAGCCTTTGTGGAAGAACTCCGCTCCCTGCGTGCCGACCTGCAAATCGTGGTAGCTTTCCGCATGTTGCCCGAAGTGGTGTGGAACATGCCTCCCATGGGCACATTCAACCTGCACGCGTCGTTGTTGCCGCAATACCGTGGAGCCGCCCCCATCAACTGGGCCGTCATCAACGGCGAAACGGAAACGGGCATCACCACGTTCTTCCTCAAACATGAAATCGACACCGGCGAGGTCATCCAACAAGTGCGCATCCCGATTGCGGACACCGACAATGTGGGCGTGGTGCACGACAAACTGATGGAACTCGGCGGCCGGTTGGTGGTGGAGACGGTAGACCATATACTGACAGATACCATCCGCCCCATACCGCAAGAAGAAATGGCGGTGAAAGGCCCCTTGCACCCGGCTCCCAAAATCTTCAAGGAGACGTGCAAGATGGATTGGCAAGGCCGGCCGCTCAAACCGTTGTACGACTTCGTACGGGGCTTGTCGCCTTATCCGGCAGCCTGGAGCGAGATGAAGGACGAAGCCACAGGCAAGGTTTATACCCTTAAAATATACGAAACGGAGAAAGAGCCGTGTGTGTGCCACGAACCGGCGGGCAAAGTGGTCAGCGACGGAAAGACCTATCTGAAAGTGGCCGTCGACGGAGGCTACCTCCGTCTGAAGGAAATCCAACTGACGGGCAAGAAAAGGATGCGCATAGAAGACTTCCTGCGGGGCTTCCGCATGCCGGAAAATCTCCTCATGCGATAGAATCCGTAAAGGAAATTCAACGCCCGAATCGTTCGCCGCAGAACGGAAAATCAATCTCAGGAGATTGAAAAATCGTTCGCCTGAGATTGAAAAATCGTTTGGCGCAGAAAAAAATAACGCCTTGCAGAGACTGTCATACCTCCTGCAAGGCGTTGCTTATTACACTGTTTGCCAATTGTTTATACATTTAAAGCCCAAATACTCCACACGGCTTGGTTTTGTAAATCATTCGACAGGCCATCCATCGCCATACATGACCGGCTCGGGCTATCAGGCATTTGTCTTCCGGTAACTCCACACGGCTACTCCGGCAAACACCGACATGAAACACAGCATCTTGCCGAACTGCGGCCACAAGTCGGTCAGCCCGCATCCCTTCAGGAAAATCATACGCATAACCTGAATAAAATAGGTCAACGGATTGAAAGCCGCTATCCACTGCGCCCAGTCCGGCATGCTGCGCACGGGGGTGAACAGGCCGCTCATCAGGATGAATACCATCAGGAAGAAAAACATGACGAACATGGCCTGCTGCATCGTGGCGGAATAATTGGAAATAATCAGTCCGAAACCCGACATCGTAAGAATGTAGATGCACGAGAAGAAATATATCAGCCACAAACTGCCTGACGGCACAATGCCGTAGAGCACGGCGGACAACACCAAGCCGATGGACAGGACCACCAGCCCCACAATCCAGTAAGGCACCAATTTAGCCAGGATGAACACGAACTTGTTGAGCGGCGTGACGTTCAACTGTTCAATCGTGCCCACCTCTTTTTCGCTCACGATATTCAATGCAGGAAGAAAGCCGCAAAGCAACGTCAGCATCATGATGAGCAAAGCCGGTACCATGAACACTTTATAATTCAAATGCGGATTATACAAGTTAAGTACGGACAAACGGGCCATACCCGTGCCTCCCAATTCCTGATTCACGAAATCGTTTACCACCGTAGAAAGGTAAGAACTGCCCAGTCCGCCCTTGGTCCCGTTGATGGAATTGGCCGAAATCTGAAGTTCCACGGGGCACCCCGTGCCTAAAGATTTGGCAAAGTCACGCGGAATCTCCAGAATGACATCCGCCTCTCCGCGCTCCACGCTCTCCAATGCACGGCCGTAATCCGGCGCGTTCTCCACCAAATTGAAATAATCCGTGGAGGCCACTTTCTCCACCAGACGGCGCGACAAGGCAGAATAGTCCAAGTCTACCACAGCCAGGTTGTTGTACTTGATTTCAAGATTGGCAGCCCACGGCATCAGAATCATCATCATGCAGGGAAACGCCAAAATGAGCCGGGGGATGATGGGATTCCTCCGCATTTGCTTGAACTCCTTTTCTATTAAATATTTCAGTACCATAAGTTTTCCTTTTTTACGTCCGTATTATTCCAGCCGCTCCTTGAACTTCTTCAAGCTCAGCCCGATAAGCAAGGCCGCCATGCCGGACAGTATCAACGCCTCATGCCATACGGCGGCCATGCCCAAGCCTTCTATCATCACCTTCTTTACGGCCTGTATGTACCACCTTGCCGGAATGATATTGGAAATCCACTGCAGGACGGCCGGCATGCTCTCTATGGGAAAAATCATGCCTGAAAGCAACATGACAGGCATCATCAGTCCCATACCCGACACAATCATGGCCGCCACTTGGTTTTGTACCACGCATGAAATGAGCAATCCCAAAGACAGAGCCACCGCAATCAGAAGGAGGCTCAAGAAAGACAGCGTCCAGAGGCTGCCCTCCACCGGCACGTGCAGCACGTAGACCGACAGTAGCAATATCGTGGCCAGATTGACGCAAGAAAGTACCAAGTAGGGTACGGCCTTGGCCAGAATGATAAAAATAGGCCGGATGGGCGACACCAACAGGACTTCCATCGTACCGGTCTCTTTCTCTCGTACAATGGAAATGGAAGTCATCATCGCACAAATCAGCATCAGTATCAACCCCATCACGCCGGGTACGAAATTGTAGGCGCTCTTCATCTGAGGATTGAACAAGAGATGGGTCTGCACGATGGGACTTGATTGCGTCCCTGATTGCAAGGCTTGCCCGACAATGCCCTGCACGTAACCGGCCATCATGTTGCCCGTGTTCGGATCCGTGGCATCCACCACCAGTTGTATGCCTGCCTCTCCCGTCGACAGATTGGCATCGAAATCCGGAGTGAAGGCCACCACGATGTCCGCTTCATCGTGCCGGAACACGGTTTCGATGTCGGAGGCCGAAGACAATTCTTTCACGACCGAAAAATAACGGTTTTCGTCTATCCGCTCCGTAATGCGCGTGGTGACGGCGTCTTTCGACGGATCGAGCACGGCCACGCGGCTGTGGTTGAGTTCGGTGGTGATGGCAAAACCGAACAAAATGATTTGCAACACCGGCATGCCCAACAAAATCAACATCGTCCGCCGGTCGCGGAAGATGTGGAAAAATTCTATCTTGATAAAAGCCCAAAACTGTTTCATCTTTATTGAATAATTTACTCACGCTCGGCAGACACCGAACAAGTTCGGTCTGCGCTCTCTTACCCGCAAATTTCTGCATTACGTGTGGCCTCACGGGCCAAACGGTGGAACACTCCGTCCATGTCTTTCTCGCCGAAAGTACGCTTCAAGCCTTCGGGCGTATCCAATGCCCGTATCTTCCCGTCCACCATGATGGACACGCGACCGCAAAATTCGGCCTCGTCCATATAGTGCGTCGTGACGAAGATGGTGATACCCTGGTCGGCAGCCTGATAGATCAGTTCCCAGAACTGGCGTCGCGTCTTAGGGTCGACCCCTCCGGTCGGTTCGTCGAGGAACACGATGTCCGGACGGTGGAACGTGGCCACGGAAAAAGCCAACTTTTGTTTCCACCCCAAGGGCAACGATTTGACCATCGTGTTCCGCTCTGCTTCCAGTCCCAACGTATGCAGCACTTCGTCCGTGCGACGGGCTATCACCTCGTCCGAGAGTCCGTAGATACCGGCAAACAGGCGAATGTTTTCCCACACCTTCAGGTCGTCGTACAACGAGAATTTCTGACTCATATAACCGATATGTTTCTTGATTTCTTCCTGCTGGGTGTTGATGTCGAAACCGGCCACGCGCCCCGTGCCCGACGTGGGATAAGACAGGCCGCACAGCATGCGCATGGCTGTGGTCTTGCCTGCCCCGTTCGCCCCGAGGAAACCGAAGATTTCGCCCTTCCCCACACGAAAGGAAATGTGATCTACAGCCGTGAACGTCCCGAACCGTTTCACCAAATCGTGCACCTCGATGGCACATTCCGACCGGACTCCGGCCGGTTCGCGTTGCAACCCCGGCGGACACAGGATGTCGGCAAACCGTTCCAACATGACGGCGGGGGTATCTATCCCCTTGACCGCACCGCCGTAGAGGAATGCCATACGGTCGCAACTCCGGATCTCGTCGAGATAAGGCGTAGAGACGATGATGGTGATGCCTTCCCGCTTCAGCCGCCGCAACATTTCCCAAAATTCCTTGCGCGAGACAGGGTCGACTCCCGTGGTCGGCTCATCCAACAACAAGACCACCGGTTTATGAATCAACGCACAGCTCAACGCCAGTTTTTGTTTCATCCCGCCGGAGAGTTTCCCTGCGCGGCGGGTTTTGAACGGCTCGATCTGCTTGTATATGTCTTCCACCAGATGGTAATTCTCACGTACGGACGTACCGAACAGCGTGGCAAAAAAGTTCAGGTTCTCCTCCACCGTCAGGTCGGGATACAGGGAAAACCGGCCCGGCATATAACCGACGCAAGCACGCAACTTGCGGTAGTCCCCCACAACGTCCAGCCCGTCCACCGTAATCCGCCCGCTCTCCGGACACAGCAAAGTGGCCAACATGCGGAACAGCGTGCTTTTCCCGGCTCCGTCCGGTCCTATCAGTCCGAAGATTTCTCCGGGCCTGACCTCGAAAGAAACGTCGTCCAAAGCCTGTACGCTGCCGTAATGTTTGGACACGCCCTCTACCTTCACAATGGATTCCATGACACCTTAGTTGAATTTGACTTCGCCATACATGCCCAACTTCAGCAAGCCGTCGTTTTCCACGGCTATTTTCACGGCGTACACCAGATTCGCCCGTTCGTCACGCGTCTGTATGGTTTTAGGCGTAAACTCGGTCTGTTCGGATATCCACGTGATTTTTCCCTTGTATTCCTTACGGTCTTCCGCCCCGTAATCGGCATAGACTTTCACCGTTTGCCCCAGTTTTACTGTAGAGAGTTGGTCGCCGCTCACATACGCCCGCAAAAAGACATGCTTCATGTCCGCCACTTTGAACAAGGGTTTGCCTTGGGCCGTCACTTCGCCCCGTTCGGCATACTTCGTCAGTACCGTACCGGAAATGGGACTGACGATACGGCATTTCTCCAGTTGGTCTTCAATCTGCCGTATCTGTATCTCTGCGGCATCCCCTTCTTCCGTCACGCCTTGGTTGCCGAGATTCAAAGTAGACAACTGGGCTTCCAACTGCTTTTTCAGCACAGCCAGTTGCGACTCCACATCGTCCACCTGCTTTTGCGTACCGGCATTCTGCGCCAACAGATTCAGGCTGCGTTTTCTTTCCAGTTCGGCCTTTGCGATCTGTTCCCGAGTGGCCGCCACCTGCTTGGCCACGTCCGCCCTACGGCTACCGATGGAACGTACTTGGGCTTCCAGTTGGCACTTCTTCAGGTAAAGCTGCACGGAATCCACATATCCCACTTGTTGCCCCTGCTCCAACAAATCACCTTCTTCCAGATTCAACGCCATGATTTTACCGTTGGCTTCGGACGATACGATGACTTCCGTGGATTCGAAGATTCCGGTAGCGTCGAAATCCGTGTCTGTCCCGCTACACGCCGCAAGCAATCCCAACAAGGCCACGCCGCAAATGTCCCGGGCTCCCCGTTTGAATCCATACACTGTCTTTCCTACGGCGACCGGACTGTCCAGCCCGCCCCGCCATAACTTATTCCAAATGTCCATATTCATTCTGTTTTTAATGATTCATCGTATATTTGATATCATATAAGGCTTGCAAGCGTTGTATCTCGTGCAAGGCCTTGGTCTGCTTGGCCTGATCTTCGGCCGTCACTTCGCGCAACATTTCCGTCACGGTGAGCGTGCCGTTCGCGACCTTGGCTTCGGCCGACTTCCGAATATTGGTGCGTAACCTTATCAACTCATCGTCATTCTTCATCAAGGTATCTATTTTCTCCACCGTGCGCCAATGCTGCGCCGTTTCCATCCGGTTGTTCAACCGGAATACCGCCTCTTGCACGTCGATGTCGTCGCGACTTGCAGCCAACAGTCTTTTGTCGTTCTTCCGCGTGTACAAGTCGCTGATGTTCCAACTCAACCGCACACCGGCTATATAATAAGGCTCGAATCCGCCCTTCAGCATATTCAGTCCGGGGTCACCGTAAGCCCCTTGTGCGAATACTCCCAACTTGGGCATATAACGGGCTGTCAAACCTTTCTCCTGCACAGACAACTGCCGCCGCTGCGATTCGTAAAGCGATAATTCCGGCCTACGGTTTTCTTCCAACGGCTCCACGGTGACGGACGGCTTGACCAACCGTTCCGCATCAATTCCTTTCCGACCGGTCAGCAGTCCCAACACCTCGGCATACGCTTTACGATTGACACGTAGCTCACTCTCTGTCTGCCGAGCATTCAACTGTTCCACCGCTACGGCATCCAAATCGGCCTGATTGGCCACCCCTTGCTGCATGCACGCACTCACCTGGCCATGGTTGCGTGCCAACTGGGCTTGCAACAAGGCATTCTGTGCCAACTGGGCGTCTATGAGCAACATGCCGAAGAATAATTGGTTCACCCGGTCGTTCAACGCATAAAGGTTTACTTCCAGTTGCCCTTTCTGCACCTCGGATTTGGCCCGGGCCTCCTCTTTACGGTTACGTACGACTCCTCCGTCCCAGACCGTCTGGTTCAGTTCCAATACCAGTTGGTACTGGTCGTTGTCCAAACCAAACTCTACTCCCGGAATGCTAAAGGGCATCTTCGTCACGTCCGACTGGTATGAAGCCTTTCCCGAAAAACTCAGTTGGGGAAAATAGCCTTTCGCCGCATTCTCCACAGTGAAATCCTTTGTACGCTCAATCAAATCGAACTGCCGCACCAAAGGATAGTTCTCCCGCGCTGCACGGTAACACTCTTCCAAAGTCAGTTGAGCCGACACCGTCCCACAAACGGCGCACATCCCTACGGCCCATACGAAAATCCGTTTCATATCCTTCTTTATTTCCTAAGTCTGCTGAATATCATTTCAATGTTCTCTGCCCGGCGCTGCAAGATGAACTGCCGCATATCTTCCCGGTCTAAATCGAATGCCTGTTGGACAAGCGACTGTCCCACAAAAGACATTACATTCAGCGAGAAGATGGAAAACATCAGGTCGGCCGTCCTTATGGGACGTACCTCGCCGCGCTTCACGGCTTGTTCCAACCGCCTTTCCACATTTTGCAACGTGTTCCGCACCGCGCTCGACAATACCGGAAGATAAAGCTCCCTGCGCTTTTCATTCAGATGAATCTCGTTCAGAAGAAAAAACGGCAACTTCGGGTTTTCTGCTATAAAATCGAAGTGAGCCCCTGTCAAGTCTTCCATTTGTTTCAGAAACGGCTTTCCGTCGTCCAAGGTAGCCACTAAGGAATGGGCCATCAAATCCACTTTCTCTTGAAAAACCCGCTCGAACAGTTTTTCTTTTGTCCGATAGTAATAATGCAACATGGCGTGCGTCACTCCCGCCTGTTTTGCGATTTCAGTAGTTTTGGCCAGTGCAAAGCCTTTGTCCAAGAACTCTGTCTCGGCCGCCTGCAATATCGCTTGTTCCGTATTATCTTTCTTGCTCATAACAACTTTAATGTTTAACATTATTGTTAACACCAAGGCAAAAGTATAAATTCGGAAAGAAATAACGGTATAAAACCAAGAGAAAAGCTCGTCGTTTAACTAATATTATCACCTGTTAAACCTACGCAAACAAGAGTGGCCACGAACTTTCCTTGAGAAAAAGTCCGTGGCCACCAACAACCATGAAAACAAAAAAATCTCGCTCTTAATACGAACGGGCAATCAGTACACGGCATTTAGCCGGTTTCCCGCTCACCATATCCACACCCGGAGTCTGCTCGAACTCAAACGGCACGCAACGGATAGTGGCTTGCGTGTCCTCCTTGATTTTCGCCTCCGTCTCAGCTGTCCCGTCCCAATGACAAAGGAAGAAACCGCCTTCCTTCACACGCACCTTGAAATCCTCGTAGTTGTCGCATTCATAAATATGTGCATCGCGATAGGATTTTGCCTTGGAGTAAATGTTATCTTGTATTTCGTCTAACAAAGTCTTCACATAGTCCTCGATGCCGTCGCATGTACGGGTTTCCTTCTCCAACGTGTCGCGCCGCATGACCTCTACCGTATTGTTCTCCAAATCTCGCCCTCCCATGACCAAACGCACCGGCACACCTTTCAGCTCATAATCGGCAAACTTGAAACCGGGACGCTTGTTGTCGGCATTGTCATACTTCACGGAAATACCCAATGCACGAAGGCGTGCAACGATGCCTTCCACTTTCTCATCGATAGCTTTCAGTTGTTCCCCATTCTTATATATAGGAACTATGACCACTTGAATGGGAGCCAGCTTCGGCGGCAATACCAAACCGTTGTCATCGGAATGCGTCATGATGAGTGCGCCCATCAAACGGGTGGATACTCCCCAGGAAGTAGCCCAGGCATATTCCAACTTATTGTCTTTATTGATAAACTGCACATTAAATGCCTTTCCGAAGTTCTGCCCCAAGAAATGAGACGTGCCGCTCTGCAAAGCTTTCCCGTCCTGCATCATGGCTTCGATGGTATAAGTGTCCAAAGCACCGGCAAAACGTTCTGTCTCGCTTTTCACGCCCTGCACTACGGGCACGGCCATATACTGTTCGGCAAAATCGGCATACACTTTCAACATCAGTTTGGCACGTTCCTCGGCTTCTTCACGCGTGGCATGTGCCGTATGTCCTTCTTGCCACAAGAACTCGGCCGTACGGAGGAAAAGTCGGGTACGCATTTCCCAGCGCATCACATTGCACCATTGGTTGCAAAGGATGGGCAGGTCGCGGTAGCTTTGAATCCAGTTTTTATAAGTATTCCAAATGATAGTCTCGGAAGTAGGACGGATGATCAGCTCCTCTTCAAGTTTGGCCGCCGGGTCTACCACCACGCCGGTCTTGTCCTCGTTGGTCTTCAAGCGATAGTGCGTCACCACGGCACATTCCTTGGCAAATCCTTCCACATGTTCGGCTTCTTTACTCAGAAACGATTTAGGAATCAGCAGCGGGAAATAAGCGTTTTGCACGCCGGTCTCCTTGAATTTATCATCCAACACACGCTGCATCTTCTCCCAAATGGCATAACCATAAGGCTTTATCACCATACATCCTCTTACATCCGACTGTTCGGCCAAATCGGCTTTCACCACCAATTCGTTATACCATGAAGAATAGTTCTCACTTCTTTTGGTCAAATCTTTAAGTTCTTTAGCCATAATCAATATCTATAAACAGTTTGCAAAATTAGCAAAAAGTTTCCTTTTCATGCGGTTATTCGGCAGAAAATATCTAATTTTGCTTGTGATTTAGATTTTAAAAAAGTTATAACTATGAAAGGATTGAAGTTTTGTGCACTCGTACTGAGTGCAGGTATGCTTTTAAGCAGTTGTGGAGGAAACATGAACAATACCGGCAAGGGGTCGCTGATCGGTGCCGGCGGTGGTGCTGCCTTGGGTACATTGATTGGAACCTTGGCGTCCAGCAATAAAGGTAAAGGAGCCGGTATCGGTGCTGCTGTAGGCGTAGCCGTGGGCGCTGGTGTAGGTGCATTGATCGGAAAGAAAATGGATAAAGCCAAAGCTGCGGCTCAACAAGTGGAAAACGCGCAAGTGGAAAGCGTAACCGACGCTAACGGTCTGCAAGCGGTGAAAGTAACATTCGACTCCGGGATTCTGTTCAACACCAGCAGTTCGGCTTTAAGCAGTAATGCTACCGCCTCATTGGCCAAATTTGCCAGCACGGTATTGAATGTAAACAAGGATATGGACGTGGCGATTAAAGGGTACACCGACAATCAAGGATGGAAAAACAGCACAGCCGCCCAAAGCGTGCAAAAGAATATGGACCTGTCGTTACAACGGGCCAATTCTGTTTCCAATTACCTGAAACAATGCGGAGTTTCCCCAACGCAGATAACATCGGTAGAAGGCTTGGGAGAAGCTGACCCCGTAGCTGACAACAGTACGGCTGCCGGACGCGAGCAGAACCGTCGTGTGGAAGTTTATTTGTATGCCAGTGAAAAAATGATTCAGGAAGCCCAAGCTCAGGCTGGCAACTAATCAGACAGATGAAAAAAATTCAGAAACTGATTCAATGGATTGTACTCTCGTTCTTCGGGAGTACAATCTTTTTTGTTATTCTCTACCGCTTTGTCCCCGTACCTGTCACCCCGCTCATGTTCATCCGCTGTGCACAACAGGTCGGCCGAGGCGAAAAAATCAGGTTGAAACACCATTGGGTTCCTTTGGATGAAATGTCCAAATACTTGCCCATAGCCGTCATGGCTTCCGAAGACCAACGGTTTCTCCAGCACCACGGTTTCGATGTGGTGGAAATCCAAAATGCCGTAGAGGAGCGCATGGCGGGAAAACGCCGGCGCGGAGGCAGCACCATCAGCCAACAAACTGCCAAAAACGTGTTTTTATGGCCGACTTCCTCTTGGGTCAGAAAAGGACTGGAGGCATACTTCACGGCTTTAATCGAATTATGCTGGAGCAAACAACGGATTATGGAAGTCTACCTGAACTCCATCGAAATGGGCGACGGCATATATGGTGCCGAAGCTGTGGCACAACAACATTTCGGGCGTCCTGCCGAGAAACTCACGCGTGCCAACTGTGCGCTGATAGCCGCCACATTACCCAATCCGCTCAAATACAGTTCCAAAAATCCGTCACGGTACATGTTGAAGCGGCAGACGGCCATCATGCGGCAAATGAAACATATCGACCTGTTCAAATGACACGTACCACCCGCACCCCTAATTGGGAGGGGTGTTTTTTCATGTACTCGCTCAATGTCATGGGTTCCAACACCACTTTCTTATGAATACTGGAAGCATTGAGCAAATGAAGGCATCCTTTCTGCCACACGGCAAATCCCAAATGCGAGGTATCCAGACCTTTCTTTCGGGTCACGATAGCTAAAATGTCACCGTCGTGAATCGTTTCCAATACATCCTTTCCCTTATCCAACAACGACAAAGGTACGTATCTCACTGAAACATTTGCCAATTTTTGTTCATTTCTGCGGATACGGCTTATCTCGCCTGCCCTTCCTTTCAACATCGGATATGCATCGGGATGCGTACTCATATAATCCAAACGCAGACGTTGTACGGCAATAAAAGGCCGGTATCCCTTACCTTTTTCTCCTTTTATTTCCTTCACGACGCCCAAACTTTCGTTACTCGCTATCCATTCGCTAAAATAATGGTTACGGGAAGAATAGCCGTTCAACTGTCCTCCGCTGTAACGTATTTTTTCCAGATTCCGGCAAAAAGAAACAAATGTGGGATGCTCTTCTCTCACGGTCAAGGTCAAAGCCACCACATTCTCGACCAACGTCGTACAGTCCAACTGACGTAAGTTGACGACCAATTCTTCATCCGGATTTACTTCGAGAGTGGAAGCCACGTAAGGCACCCCGATGAATTGCTCCGCAAAAAACAAAGTCAGGTCCGTTCCTCTCGTTTGTTTTTTCCCGACATCAAGGAGTTGTACCACTTTCAACGAATCCGCTTTCGTATAAGTCAGTGCCGACAGGCTTAAAGGACACATCATCGCCCCTCCGACAAACAGTCCTAACATTCGATGTGACATCATATCATTTTAAAAGGTTGCAGACAAAGTTAAGATAAAAACTTGATAAGGCATCCGAAAAAAAGCGTAATTTTGCAGTATGAAAAAGATAACCGTACTCTTAAGCCTGCTATGTTGTGCATCGGCAATAACTGCACAACGGCATGAAATCCTGGACCGTCAACTGCACACTCTGCAAGTGGTAGTAAACGATGACCCGTTGCTGCCTCCCATCATGAACTTGGGGGGAGGGAATCATCTGGAAATCGGTTTCGACGAGTTCTCACACGAATACCACCGTTATATATATAAGGTGGAACATTGCAATGCAGACTGGTCTCCATCGACAGAAATCTTTGAATCCGATTACATGAACGGGTTCAACGGGGAACCGATAGAAGACTACGAGAAAAGCTTCAATACGACCGTGCTTTACACCCATTACTCGCTACGGATTCCGAACGAAAACATTTCGCTCAAGCTATCCGGCAACTATAAACTCACGGTCTACAACGACGAGGGCGACGAACCTGTACCCGTCCTTACGGCCTGTTTCAGTCTGGTGGAACCGGGCGTAGGAATAGGAGCTACCGTCAGTACCAATACGGACATAGACTTCAACAAATCCCACCAGCAAGTGGATTTCTCCGTCAACTACGGACTGGTGAAAGTCATCGACCCGCATCGTGAACTGAAAACCGTAGTAATGCAAAACCGCCGGTGGGATAACTGTGTGGTCAATCCCAAGCCCAACATCCAGGCGGCCAATAAGATTGAATTCACGCACAACCGCCAACTGATTTTCCCGGCCGGCAACGAATACCACAAATTTGAGATTCTGGACGTACATATCCCTACACTGAACGTAGACAGGATGGAATGGTTCGACCCGTATTACCACGCCACACTCTATCCCAATCAAACCGCCCGGAATTATCTGTATGACGAAGACCAAAACGGTGCCTTTATCATCCGCAACAGCGACGACGAAGACGTGGCTACCACTTGCGACTATGTATTCACGCATTTCACTTTGAAAAGTCCTCAACTGCCCGGCGGAGAAGTCTACCTGAACGGCGAATGGACTTACAACCGCTTCATCCCCGAATACCGCATGACATACAACCGGGAAACACAGGCCTACGAAGCCACCGCTCTCCTGAAACAAGGATATTACAATTATAATTATCTCTTCGTGCCGGACGGTGAAACCCAAGGAAACAGCGGACGGACGGACGGGAACTTTTATGAGACGGAAAACGAATACATCATCTTGGTATACCATCGTCCTAACGGAGGGCGTTATGACAAACTGGTCGGTTACCGCCGCATGAATTTCAAGATTAACGGAAAATAAAACAGAAACCTATGAAAATAACTGTATTAGACGGCTACGGCTTAAACCCCGGCGACCTTTCTTGGGAGCCTATCGCACAATTAGGAGAACTGACAGTGTTTCCACGGACTTCGGCCGAAGAATTTTATGCACACGCCGAAGGAGCGGATATCTTGTTAACGAACAAGACCCTCATCACAGCCGAACACATCGACCGTTTGCCGGATCTGAAATATATCGGCATATTGGCTACGGGCTACAACGTGGTAGACATCGAAGCTGCCCGCAAACACGGGATTCCCGTTTGCAACATCCCGGCATACAGTACCCGTTCGGTAGCCCAAATGGTCTTCGCCCTCCTGTTGGCCATTACCAACCGCGTGGAACATTATGCCGAAGAAAACCGCAAGGGACGTTGGAGCCGCAATCCGGACTTTTGCTATTGGGACACGCCCCTCATGGAACTGTCCGGTAAGAAAATGGGTATCGTGGGACTCGGACATACCGGCATGGCTACCGCACGCATAGCCTTGGCTTTCGGCATGGAAGTATATGCCTGCACCTCCAAAAGCCCTCTTCAGTTGGGTACCGACATCCGGAAGTCCAAAATGGAAGAGCTGTTCTCCGCGTGCGATGTCATCAGCCTGAACTGTCCGCTCACCCCGGAGACTCACCATTTGGTGAACCCACACACCTTGGCGCTTATGAAACCGGGAGCCATCCTTATCAATACCGGACGCGGCCCGTTAGTGGACGAAGAGGCGGTAGCCGAAGCCCTGAGAAACAATACCCTTGCCGCATACGGTGCAGACGTGACAAGCACCGAACCGCCTTCGGCAGACCATCCCCTGCTTTCGGCTCCTAATGCCTACCTCACCCCGCATATCGCTTGGGCCACACGGGAAGCCCGCCTGAGACTCATGGACATCTGTGAACGAAACATCCGCGCATTCCTTGAAGGAAAACCGCAAAACGTCGTGAATCCATGACCGAAAACCTCCTGCACCTCCTGCAAGTCATGGGGACCACCCTCCGGCTTCCGGTCTCTTTCGTCGTGATAGAGTTTATCGGAACTATGGCATTTGCCATCTCGGGTATCCGTCTGGCTTCGGCCAAACAGTTCGACTGGTTCGGAGCTTATATCGTAGGCACGGCCACGGCAGTCGGTGGCGGTACGATACGCGACATCATGCTGGGCATTCCTCCGTTCTGGATGACGAATCCCGTGTATATCATCTGTTGCGGCCTTTCCCTACTTTATGTCATATTGTTCGGAAAGAAAATCATACGGCAACAAAGCACCTGGTTTATCTTCGATACCATCGGTCTGGCCTTATTCAATATCACGGGGTTGGAAAAGACACTGAACATGGGATACCCTGTCTGGACAGCCGTTATCATGGGCTGCGTGACAGGAGCCGCCGGTGGTGTCATCCGGGACATACTGATTAACGAAGTACCGCTCGTTTTCCGCAAAGACATTTATGCCATGGCCTGCATTGCCGGCGGTATCGTTTATATTATAGGTTATTCTGTGGGACTTCAGGCCGAAGTCAATGCCATCCTTTCCGCCATCATCGTCATATCCATCCGTACGTTGGCCGTAAAATACCATTGGCAACTCCCCATACTGAAAGGTGAAGACCACAAGGAGGAATAAGTCCGTTTATTCCTCCTCCTTCAACTGATCACGAAGCTTGCGGGGCAACTTCTTTACCACCTCATTGTATGAATGGTCTATCAGGCTGCGTATCAAGGCATCAGGCACGTCGCCATGCGTAATGGCAATCTGATTCCAATATTTCTTGTTCCAATGCCATGCCCCCGTAATCCCCGTGTAATGCTCACGCAACTCTATGGCATACTCCGGATCGCACTTCAGGCAAAACCAATCCACATTGTCCAAACCGACACTGGCAAAAATCTTATTCATGACCCGAAAGACCAGCGTGGTTTCATCGAAAGGGAAATCTTCCGTGGCATGAGGCTTACTGAGGCAGTATGCCCTGATTTGTTCTATATCCATAGCTCCGTCCGATTAGGCCAACAGCCCGATTTCTCTCCATTTGGCAAGCACCTGCGCAACGTCCTTACGAGCCGTCTCCTCGTCCACCTCATACGCCTCCAACAAGGTGGCCGTCAGTTCTTCTTCGCTGATTTCTTTTTTTCCCACAGCCTCTTTCCACAAGAAAGCCGTTCATTCAGTGAAATAATCTTGCTGAAATCAATATTGTCCATCCCATGCGACAGAATCACATGTTCCCCACAAATCTCACGCAGTTCAAAACCATCCTTGATTCTCATTTTAGCCAATTTGATAATTTAAGATTAATCCTATATATGTATAACAGATAACGGCGCACAGGCAGAAGCTTGTGCCACATCCGCACGCGACGTTGCAGGCGTGGGTCGGATGCCGGTATCGTCTTGCCCCGCCGGATATAGTGCGTGACAATCCCGACTATATCCTCCTTGCAACAAATCTCTTTGTGCCTCAGGTTACCGTCCCCCATCATCACCACGACATCTCCATCAATCTCTATGATACGATGCAAGACATATTTATCCGGCGAAAATTCGGCCAACACGGCATCGCCCACTTTCAAATCCGTGAACGATGCCAAACGCACCTTATCCCTGCAATGCTCCAAAAAGGGACGCATACTGTAACCTTTTACATTAATAGTTGCCGTATGCCCCTCACGGATAGCTTCTTTCACCTGTCCCAACAACACGGCATTAGGGACTTCCATCCGGCGTACCGCTATTCCGTCCATATTCTCCCTCTTGTTCATCGTCCCGTCAATGTATGAAAACTCAGTCTGGCCGCTTCTTCATCCGGCCTGCATCCTAAAAGGTATATCGGCGAAAGGCGGATGATGTCCGAAATGGTGTCGCAATGCGCCGAATGAATACGGCGGTCCCATTTCATGGTCGATACGGACGGCAAGAGCGAGGCAAAACTTTCCAATACGCTCTCTTTCCGAATCGTGTTTTCCGGACATTGCCGCAACTGTACAAAAGCTCCCACCGGCGCAGACACCCGGCGGTAACAAGGTGTTTTCCCGCTCCAGGGAGAACCGTAGACATAGACCGTCCCCTCCACCACTCTCACCACCGGATTGTCATCGTTCATCAAGTCTGAACCCGGGATGTGGCTCAACCACAACCGTGTATGTGTACTCTTCCCCGTCCCGCTCTTGCCCAGAAACAAATATCCCCGGCCGTCATTGCGGATTACGGAAGCATGCATCAGCAACGTGGCATACGGTGCGGAAGCAAAGGCATACACCAACATGAGGGCATTGTTCAACCCGAACTTACGCCCGGCATCGCTCTCTGCCACCAAAGCGGCCCTACAATCCGAAAAATCGGCGTTAGCCTGCAAATAGCAACACAAGGCTTTCTTTTCATCGCAGATTTCAAATTGATAACTCCCGTCCGGCAGGCGGTAAACCCCGAAGTTGTTGCCACCGCAATCGAACTGTCCGACTTCTTCTCCCGTCACCGGCCAACGAAAAGCATCATCCACCGAAAGGCAAAATAACAAATTGCCTTCTTCTTCGCTCTCGAATGGCGAAAAAGAAGGCAACAAACTGCTGTCATTTCCTGCATCGCAGAAAACAATCCGGCACAGATGCCCCGCAATATTATATTGGTATTCCATCTGTTTCTATTTTTCCTGCTTGTCTTTGGAAGCTTTCCGCTTCTTTTCTTTTTTCACCGCCTTAGATTCAACCGGCTCAGGCGTGACTTTGACCGGTGGCTCGTAAACAGGCGATTGGAACTTAAAGCCTCCGTCTGTCAGCTCTTTCAACATCACACTTTCGTCACCGCTATAACGCTTCCTTATCTTATTATATTCTTCCATCAGCTTGTTCTTTTTCGTATGGAAAAAGACTGTGCATGTAGAATTCGGCATTTGCTTTACCGCTTCCAGATAGGTCTGCAACTGGTCGCTGTATACCACACGGTCCATCAGGAAATCATACTTCGTCTCGATGTAAGCACTATCCAATTGCTGGACATCCGTAATGTATGCCACCGAATCCGTGAAAGACGCCGAAAATCCGAAGATATACACCGTAGTCCGCTCCACCTTCGCGGATAAAGACATCCCTACGAGCCCCAACAAGCAGGCCAACAGCCCCCAATGTTTAAAGTTCAAGTTCATCATTCCACCCCTTCCGCACGGCATCAGCCGAGATAAGACTTCAATAATTTACTCTTCGTGTTCTGACGCAAACGCCGGATAGCTTTCTCCTTGATTTGACGCACGCGCTCACGCGTAAGATTGAATTTGTCGCCGATTTCCTCCAACGTCATTTCCTGGTGGTTGATACCGAAAAACATTTGGATGATTTCCTTTTCGCGTTCGGAAAGCGTGGACAACGCACGGTCAATTTCACGCGAGAGAGACTCGTTGACCAACGTACGGTCCGCCATCGGAGAATCGTCATTGACCAACACGTCCAACAAACTGTTGTCTTCTCCTTCCACAAACGGGGCATCCACCGAAATATGGCGTCCGCTCACCTTCAAGGTATCGGAAATCTTGTCTACCGGAATCTCCAGCTCGTCGGCAAGCTCCTCCGGGCTCGGACGGCGCTCATTCTCCTGCTCGAACTTGCTGAATGCCTTACTTATCTTATTCAGTGAACCGACCTGGTTCAAGGGCAAACGTACGATACGGCTCTGCTCCGCCAAAGCCTGAAGAATGGACTGGCGAATCCACCACACCGCGTAACTGATGAACTTGAATCCGCGGGTTTCGTCGAACTTCTCAGCAGCTTTTATCAAGCCCAAGTTGCCCTCATTGATCAAGTCCGGCAAACTCAGTCCTTGGTTCTGATACTGTTTGGCCACTGAAACCACGAAACGCAGATTGGCACGTGTCAGTTTTTCGAGTGCTACACGATCACCTTTGCGAATGCGCTGTGCCAATTCCACTTCTTCTTCCACCGTAATCAAATCCTCACGGCCGATTTCCTGCAAATACTTGTCAAGCGAAGCGCTCTCACGATTGGTGATACTTTTGGTAATCTTTAACTGTCTCATTCTCCTACTACATATTAAACGCACAAAGTTACCAAAAAAATCCGGATTAAGCCGTAAATATTTGCATAAATATTAATCGGCCTGCCCGGATTTCCGCTTTAACCAAGCCCGAAACCCGACCTTCTGTCCGTCCGGAGCACCGCGACCCGTTCATTCGCTCCTTGATTTGTACTTGTGAAAGAACAACACCGGATTGGAATCTTCCTTTATCTCCATCAGTTTTTCATACTCGTCGATTTTCGGATTCAAGCGCCCTTTGTCGATGACGTTCTCGATAAAATAGGGAATAACATCTACGCGCAGGACGGACAGGACGCCTTCCTCATCACTGTAACACATGTCTAAGGGAATATTGTTGTTCTCGAAGAGATAGTCCTCCTTAAAGGATGGCGCCACCCAAGTCTCTTTCGTATTCAAATCGTGAAGGAGATAACGTCTGTCTCCTCCCTTCATATATTGGAACGATAGCATTCCATCCAACTCCACAAAGCGGGAAATGCAGAATATACAATCCTCCTCATGCAAATCGGAGACATTATAATTAAACTCTTCCCCCGGACCGCAGTCCCTGATAAGTTTTTTCATCCGTTTCTTTGAAACAAAATCCTCACTTTTCACTACACAATACGGCTTGATTCCCTCTTTTGTGACAGCCATAATCGTATCGGAAAACATTTCCACATACTTAGGCGCATCCGTATTTTTGGAGTAAAAGAAACTAAAAGGTAATCTCAAAGCAAAATTCCACCCCCGGTTGTAATCGTCAGCCTTCAGGCAGGAATCGGTCTGCACTCCCGTCTTCTCGTCTATTTCCATCAACAGGTAATTCCCGGCATCCGCATCCAACGATGTCCGGTTCACGTACAACTTGTCGCCGACAAGCTGCATGCAAAAACTCTGATAGCCGCTCCGCTTCGTCCTTACCGAAGAGAGATATTCATAGGTTCGCAGACTGTATTTATGCGCCATGCACAAAGCCCCGTCCCAAAGGTATAAGATGCCGTTTTCGCGGTCTATGGAAAAATCCGAAGGCTCACGGTATTCCCCGTGTCCCCGGCCTTGGTGGCCTATCCGCCTTAAGAAAGAGCCGTCTCGCCGGAATACGTACAAGGCTGGCACTTCATCATCCAAAATATAGATATTACCTTCATATATATCTATGGCAGAAACGTCCTGAATAATACATTCCGGATTGGTTTCCAAGACTATCACGTCCGGCTCTTCCAATATGGAAGAATACAGCAAAGCTTTCTCTCGCTTGGCCTTGTCGATGTCTATCACCTCTATATCGCGATTCTTCCCTTCCGAAAAATCCGCACCACGTCCTTTCTTTCCCCCGCATGCCGCCGCCAACATCAACAGCACAGCCGCCCCCGATACCATCTTACCAATCTTCCTCATAACGACCCATTATAAAGTGGCTTACAAATATATACAAAACATCAAACCGAAGCAACCTGTTTCTCTCTTACATTCTTCACTCCGAATTTTCGTAGGTCTTTGACGCGACAGGGACAAAACTTTCATTCTGCCATCCCTTACACATTTTTACTAACAAAACGAAAGCCTTTATCCATTTTTCCGGGATGAAAAACCACGCGTTCCGCACATTTCAGAATCAAATCAAATACATCTTTTTACACTTCAAGCCCGTTATTTTGTTTTTTTAATCCAAAACACGCGTCAATCTCAGGCGAACGAAAAATCATTCGGCTGAGAAAACAATTTTTTTCTCCGCAGATTTTGAAGACGGCCTCCGCTTATCGGCCGAAAACCTTCTTGAAAACGAAGTCCGGAGAGGCTGTTGAAGCCCGTTTTTTCTCTATTCGGCACGTTCC
>ENA-ORSY01000693-ORSY01000693.1-human-gut-metagenome-genome-assembly--contig:-NODE-693-length-30545-cov-5.102230_pt1 | contig 30545 bp, 27 predicted proteins | sample MGYA00242193_ERZ509160 | MGnify/ENA primary metagenome ERZ509160 (study PRJEB26280, sample SAMEA2338670) | human gut metagenome | biome: human gut; feature: human-associated habitat; material: faeces...
CGCGCTGACCGCGTCCGATGGGGATCATGGAGTCGATGGCCTTGATACCGGTCTGAAGCGGAACGGAGACGCTCTTGCGCTTCAGGATGCCGGGCGCAGGAGACTCGATGGGGGCGAATTTCTTCGCCTCGATGGGGCCCTTGCCGTCAATCGGCTGACCCAGCGCGTCAACGACGCGTCCGATGAGCTCGTAGCCGACGGGAACGGAGACAACACGGCCGGTACGGCGCACGGTGTCGCCCTCGCGGATGCCCTCTTCGTTACCCAGCATGACGATGGAGACGGAGTTTTCCTCCAGATTCTGCGCCATGCCGTACACGCCGCCGGGGAATTCCAGCAGCTCGTTGACCATGCAGCCTGTCAGTCCGGCGGCTTTTGCGATGCCGTCGCCGATCAGAATGACCGTGCCGGTCTCAGACTGGTTGATCTTTGCTTCATAGTGTTTGATTTGAGAACGGATGATTCTTGAAATCTCTTCCGGTCTTAATTCCATTGCTTCACCAGCTTTCAGTAGAATAAAGCCTTGTTACAGGGCGCTGCTTTCGAGCAGCTGTTGGATCTGGCTCAGGTGGCTCTGTACGCTGCCGTCGAGCTGCCGGTCGGGCAGCTCCAGACGAATGCCGCCGAGAAGCGTGGGGTCCGTCTGGACCGTCAGCTCCACGTGCTTTTTGCACTTGGCCTCGAGCTTTTCGCGAAGCCGGGCTGCCTGTGCCTCGGTCAAAGGCACAGCGCTCACCGCGCAGACGTCGATGATGTCATGGTCGCGGTTATAGCGGCCGCGGAAGGCCTCAAAGCAGTCGGGCAGAGCCGAAATGGTGCCGTTGTCGCACAGAAGCTTCATGAAGTTCTGCGTATAGGGATGGACGCTGCCGCCCCACGCCTCGTCAATGAGCTTCTCACGCTCTTGCTTTTCGATGGAGGGCTCCATCAGAAGCCGTCCATAATCAGGATTTTGCCGAAACAGATCACTTACCGCATGAAGCTCGCCGAGAATCTGCTCTTCGAGCGATTCCTCACGGGCAAGATCGTACAGCGCGCCGCCGTAGGTAAGGGCAGTTTTGCTAATCATGATTCTTCACCCAATTCGTCGATAAAACGCTCGATGAGCGCCTCATGCTGCTTTTCGTCGATTTCCTTTTCGGCAACTTTCGAGGCGATTTCCACGGCGAGACCGGAGATTTCGCTCTTCATCTCGTTCATTGCCTTGCGGCGCTCGAGCTCGATGTCGCGGCTTGCCTTCTCGCGCATTGCCGCCGCCTCGCTCTGGGCGCTGGCAAGCATCGCATCCGAACGGGTCTGCGCATTCTTGATGGCGCGCGCGGTGATCTCTTCAGCCTCCGTGCGGGCGGTCAGCAGATGGCTCTCATACTCAGCCTTTGCGGATTCGGCATCCTGCTTGGCGGAGTCGGCGTCGGCGTAGAGGGTATCGACCTCCTGCTGGCGCTGGGCGAGAATGTTCTGGATGGGCTTGAAAAGGAATTTCTTGAACAGATACATCTGAATGAAAAGATTCAGAATCTGTGCGATGAAGGTCCAGCCTTCAAAGGCTACCAGGGATTGATAGGACAAGGCTGCCGCCTCCTTTCAGAATGTGACTTTGCCGTCTTACAGCATGCCCAGGAACAGGTTGGGCGCCACAAAGATCAGAAGCAGGCCGGTGACGAAGCCGTAAATACCGGTGGTCTCGGCGCAGGCGATACCCAGAAGCATCGTCGACGTCAGTTCACCCTTCATTTCCGGCTGGCGGGCAATGGCTTCCACAGCTTTACCTGCGGTGTAACCTTCGCCGATACCAGGACCGTAGCCGTAGCCAACAGCCTCATAGCTGCCGCCTGTGCAGTAGGAAGACATCATCTTCATCAGGATGTTACCGGTAAGAGAGTCGGTGACCATAACGTCACAAGCGCCGACCAGCAGATCATTACCTCTCATTACGCAGCCGCCGTCTGCACGGGAAGATTCTGCAAAGTGGATGTCATAGCCGTTAGCCTGAAGCTCTTTCAGAGCGCCTTCACACTGTCTAGCGCCGTCTACGTTCAGGATACCAACGGTTGGGTTTTTGATGCCGCAAGCTTTCGCAGTGATGATACCGGCAATGGTATTGCGGATCATCGCTTCGATTCTTTCAGCAGCGGAAGTACCGGTGGTGTTTGCGATGAACATCTGTTTGCCTTTACCCGGGGTAACAACACGACCAACAGTGGAAACGCCGATTGGGAATGGGTAGTGCATGGTAACGCAGCCATCGATGGAACCTGCATCCAGCATTTTTTCCATTTCCTTGTACATTTCGTCTTCATTAGAAACCTTAACGGTAGTAAATTTTTCGTTCAGCAGTGCCGATGAGGGTAACATCAACACCTCTGTCAGCAGCCAGTACGGCAGCTTCCACAGAGTTTGCTTCGCCATGTTCGCTTCCAAGACCGGTTACAGCGATCTTTGGTCTTGCCCCGAAGGAGCCAGTTTCCAGACCGGTTGCAATGTCCATGAAAGTTTTGGCAATCATTTTTTCAATCTGTGCCATAATGATCTCCTCATTCCTTTCAGTTTACAGATTTAAAACAAACCTGCAAAATTATTCTTCGTCAGCAGCAGCCAGCAGGGAAGCAGCGAAATCTTTCATTGCTTTGCCGATCAGGCCTTTGATGTGCTCTTCGGAAACGGCAGCTTCTTCGGTCTTGCCGGAGTTCTTGGTGATCATTACGGATACGCCGTCGAACAGGTTGGTCATACGGCCAAGGAACAGAGAACCTTTACCGATGATCATAGCTCTGTTTATTTTGCCCTCGAGGATGTCTTCGCGGCAGAAGCCTACATATGGAACACCAGATGGGATATGACCCTGGGTTGGAGCCCAGCCTACCATACCGTGCTCAGCAGGGAAGGTAGCCAGATCTTTCTTCTCCAGCTCGCCTCTCTTAACGCCCAGAGCAGCGATCATCTTGTAGTTAGCAAGCGGAACGTCGCCAGCGCCAGCAGGTTTGGTGATATCTGGGTTCTGCATCTCAGCAGAGTATTTGTCAACGTCGGTGATCTTCAGTCCAGCAGCATCCAGAGGATTGGTTACCAGAGAGGAGATTACGTTCTGTGGAGCGGAACCGGTACCAACGGTGTGTTTGCCGGTGTGCTCGGTGTCAACTTCTGGGTTGATACCATCGTTTTCGCCCAGCAGGATAGCGAAACCGCCGATCATATCTTCCAGGATTGGCAGACCTTTCTTAACATGGTCTTTACCGTTCATACCCAGTTTAGCGGTACAACCACCAGCAACAACTACAACGTGTTTGTGGGTGCCAGCTTTAATCAGGGAAGCAGCGTTGATGAATGCGTGGGTTGGGCCAGCGCAGAAGCCGCGGACGTCACAACCGGTAGCATTGTTCAGACCAGCAATCTCAGCAGCAGCTTTTGCGAAGTTGCCGCCACCACGCTGGTTCATATCACCACAAGCCTCTTCACAGCAGTCGATAACGTAGTCGATCTCGTTTTTGTCGATGCCGGTAACACGGATCAGGTGCAGCAGGGACAGAACAGCAGATGCTTTGGAAACCATGTTCTCCAGCATGGTGTGAGCGGAGAGGTTTTCGTCAACGTCATGTGCTCTCTTAACGAAACCGATGGTTTTGCCGCCATATACCAGTGGTTCAGCATGCTCTTCGTTTACAAAGTGCTCAATCTCGGAAGCGTCAACGCCTTCGTGGATTCTAGCAACGATGCTCTCGTCGATTACTGGGTTAGCAGCAAATTTATCTTTTACCTGAGCTACGAACTCTTTATCCAGCATAACCAGCTCGAAAACGTCTACGCACTGCATCAGCATGTAGAACTCATCTTCAGGCATGATTTCGCCGAATTTACCCTCTCTCTTGTTCAGGCCGTCAACGGTGGTGTCTACCCATGGCTGTGGGTATTTTGCCAGTTCGTCTGGATGCATATTGCCGATGTAAGTCTGGTTTGGCAGATATGCCAGAGCCTGCTCGTAAGTTCTGATGTGATTTGGCAGTTCTTTGAGGTACTCAGAACCTGGGTTTACGATTTTCTCGGTGGTCTGGGTGGTACCATTTTCCATTACCATGTCTGGTGTATGGGCAAGAATGTAGCTTGCGCCTTTGATTACACTGTTCATTGCAGTCACGCCTCTCATTCATTTTATTGATGAATCTTTTCCTTGCTAAAAACCGGCTGCCTGTCCGCAGAATCCCGGTTTTTACAACGTTTGCCCGCACGCGAAAAGCCGCGCCCGAGCGGACAGAGACCCGCCTTTGTATCACAAAAAAGGAGGACAAGAAGAATGTCTACCCCGCTGACGATCAACTCGGTTGAAACACTGGAACAGGCGCTCCCCATTATCCGTAAAGCACAAGAGCTCTACAGCACATTTAGCCAGGAACAGGTAGATGCCATCTGTGAAAAATCCGCCATGGCCGTGTCCAAAATGCGCATTCCTCTGGCCAAGATGGCTTGTGAGGAGACCGGTTACGGTATCATGGTGGATAAGGTTACTAAGAATCAGTACGCCTCCGAGCATGTATGGAATTATATGCGCAATAAGAAGACCTGCGGCGTGATCGAGGAAGATAAGGCCTATGGTATTAAGAAGATAGCAGAGCCTCTGGGCGTGATTGCGGCGGTGATCCCCACCACCAACCCCACCTCTACGGCCATCTTTAAGACCCTGATTTGCCTGAAGACCCGCAACGGCATTATCATCTCTCCCCATCCCCGGGCCAAGAAGAGCACCACTGCTGCGGCCAAGATCGTGCTGGACGCTGCTGTGGCAGCCGGCGCGCCGGAGGGGATCATCAGCTGGATTGACGCACCGTCTTTGGATATGACCAACCTGCTGATGAAAGAGGCAGACACCATTTTGGCAACCGGCGGCCCCGGTATGGTAAAGGCCGCGTACTCCAGCGGCAAGCCTGCCCTGGGCGTTGGCGCCGGTAACACCCCTGCCATTATTGATGATACCGCAGATATTAAGCTGGCGGTGAACTCGATTATCCATTCCAAGACTTTTGATAACGGTATGATCTGCGCCTCCGAGCAGAGCTGCATTGTAGACAAGAAGATCTACAAGGCGGTGCGCAAGGAATTTGAGGATCGAGGCTGCTACTTCCTGAAAGCGGACGAGATTGACAAGGTGCGCAAAACCATTATTATCAATGGCGCCCTGAACGCAAAGATCGTGGGTCAAAAGCCGGTGACCATTGCGGCACTGGCCGGCGTGACCATTCCCGAGGAGACCAAGGTGCTCATCGGCGAGGTGGAGAGCGTAGACATTAGCGAGGAGTTTGCCCACGAAAAGCTGAGCCCGGTGCTGGCAATGTATAAATCCGAGAACTTTAATGACGCACTGGAAAAGGCTGCCCAGCTGATTGCAGACGGCGGCTACGGTCATACCTCTTCCGTATATCTGAACGCTGTGACCGAGCAGGAGAAGCTGGACGCATTCTCCGCCAAGATGAAGACCTGCCGTGTGCTGGTGAATACCCCGTCCTCTTTCGGCGGTATCGGCGACCTGTACAACTTTAAGCTGGCACCGTCCCTGACCTTGGGCTGCGGCTCCTGGGGCGGCAACTCCGTGTCTGAGAATGTAGGGGTCAAGCACCTGGTGAACATCAAAACCGTTGCAGAAAGAAGGGAAAATATGCTGTGGTTCCGTGCCCCGGAGAAGGTGTACATTAAGAAAGGCTGCCTGCCGGTGGCGCTGGACGAAGTGGGCAATGTGATGCAGAAGAAAAAGGCATTCATTGTTACGGACAGCTTCCTGTACAAAAACGGCTACACCAAGCCCATCACCGATAAACTGGACGAAATGGGCGTGACCCACACCACGTTCTTTAATGTGGCACCGGACCCCACCCTGGCTTGCGCCAAAGAGGGTGTGGCTGCCATGAACGCTTTCCAGCCGGATTGCATTATCGCCGTTGGCGGCGGCTCCGCCATGGACGCCGGCAAAATCATGTGGGTGATGTACGAGCACCCGGAAGTGGACTTCCTGGATCTGGCTATGCGCTTTATGGATATTCGTAAGCGTGTGTACACCTTCCCCAAGATGGGCGAAAAGGCGTACTTTATCGCCGTTCCCACCTCAGCCGGTACCGGTTCCGAGGCAACGCCCTTTGCCGTAATTACCGATGAGCGCACCGGCGTGAAGTACCCGCTGGCGGATTATGAGCTGATGCCCAATATGGCAATTGTGGACGCAGACTTCCACATGACTGCGCCTAAGGGTCTGACTGCTGCTTCCGGTATTGACGCAGTGACCCACTGCCTGGAGGCTTACGCTTCCATGATGGCTACCGATTATACCGACGGTCTGGCCATCCGCTCTTTGCAGATGATCTTCCAGTACCTGCCCCGCGCCTACGACAACGGCCCCAACGATCCGGTGGCTCGTGAGAAGATGGCCAACGCAGCCACCATGGCCGGTATGGCATTTGCCAACGCGTTCCTGGGTGTGTGCCACTCTATGGCCCATAAGCTGGGCGCGTTCCACCACCTGCCCCACGGTGTGGCAAACGCGTTGATGATCGACTATGTACTGCGTTTCAATGCGGCGGAAGTACCTGCCAAGATGGGCACCTTCCCCCAGTATGACCACCCCCACACCCTGGCGCGCTATGCCGAGGTGGCTGACGCTCTTGGCGTTAAGGGTCGCACGGATGCTGACAAGCTGGAAGGTCTGATCAAGAAGATCGACGAGCTGAAAGACTATGTTGGTATTAAGAAGAGCATTCAGGAATACGGCGTGGACGAAAAGAATTTCCTGGACACCCTGGACGATATGGTGGAGCAGGCATTCGATGACCAGTGCACCGGCGCCAATCCCCGCCTGCCTCTGATGAGCGAAATTAAGGATATGTATCTGCGTGCCTACTACGGCAAAGAATAAGGGAGGTTATCTGTATGAAAGCACTGAAAGAGCGCGAGCATAAAGTTATCTATAAAGACGGAGACAAGGTCGTCAAGGTGTTTGACGAGACCTTTTCCAAGGCCGATGTGCTTAACGAGGCACTGAATATGGCTCGGGTAGAAGAGACCGGTCTGCGGATTCCCAAACTGCTGAATGTAAGCAAGGTGGACGGCAAGTGGGCCATTACCAGAGAGTATATTGAGGGTACGCCCCTGAGCCAGCTGATGGCACAGCACCCGGAGAAGCAGGACGAGTACCTGAATACCTTTGTGGATATTCAGCTGGAGATCTTGGGCAAAACCTGCCCCCATCTGAATAAGATTAAGGACAAAATGCACGCCAAGATCAGCGCCTCCGATTATGAGGCCACCCTGCGCTATGACCTGCACAACCGCTTGGAGGGGATGAAGCCCCACAAAAAGGTGCTCCATGGCGACTACTGCCCCAGCAATGTGATTGTGACGCCGGATGGCCGGTATTACATTATCGACTGGGCACATGCCACCCAGGGCAACGCCTCTGCGGACGCGGCCCGCACCTACCTGACCTTTACCCTTAGCGGCCAGAGCGATGTGGCAGAGAAGTACCTGGCGCTGTTCTGCAAAAAAGCGGATATTCCCAAGCAGCTGGTGCAGCAGTGGATGCCCATTGTGGCCTGCTCTGAGAGCACCAAGCACATTCCCGGCGAGCGGGAAGTGCTGGACCGCTGGGTCAATGTGTTTGACTTCCAATAATTAGCCCCCCTCCATGTTGGGTTTCCTGCCCAACAAGGTGTGTACCCCGACAGTGCGCCCCCCCTGCACTGCCGGGGTCTTTTTTAGGAATCATGCGGTGGGAGCAAGTCCCTGCCGCTGCTGTAATACTTCCCCTCTCTGCATAATCCCCAAAAAATGTTAAATCCTATTGACAGGGTATGCATTGTGTGGTATTTTTTAATTCAAAGTTTAGATGAAAGGGCGTGCGGGTATGCAGGTGTATGCGGATCATGCGGCCACCACCAGAATGAGTGACCGGGCGGTGCAGGCCATGCTGCCGCTGTTGCAAGAGAATTTTGGCAACCCCTCATCCTTGCATTCTGTGGGGCAGCGGGCCAAGGAAGCGCTGGAGAATGCCCGGGACAGCATTGCTGCGGACCTGGGCGTCTCGCCCAAGGAGATTTATTTTACCTCCGGCGGGTCGGAGGCAGACAACCAGGCCATTCGCTCGGCGGCGGCTATCGGTCGCCGTAAGGGCAAGACCAAGATCATTTCTTCCGCCTTTGAGCACCATGCGGTGCTGCACACTTTGGCGGCGCTGGAGAAAGAGGGTTTCACCGTAGAGCTGCTGCCGGTGCATGAGAACGGGATCGTTCGCCCGGCGGAGCTGGAAGCAGCCCTGGACGAGAACACCTGTTTGGTGACCATTATGGCCGCCAATAATGAGATTGGCACCTTGCAGCCGGTGGCAGAGATCGGCAAAATTTGCCGTGCCCACGGGGTGCTGTTCCATACGGACGCGGTGCAGGCGGTGGGGCATACCCGGCTGCATATCACGCAGAGTGATATTGACCTTTTGTCCCTGTCTGCGCACAAATTCCACGGTCCCAAGGGCGCCGGGGTGTTGTACGCCCGCCGCGGGGTGGCGCTGACCAATGTAATTGAAGGCGGCGCCCAGGAGCGGGGCAAGCGGGCCGGTACGGAGAATGTACCTGCCATTGTGGGTATGGCTGCTGCGCTGCATGAGGCCATGGAAAACCTGGACCGGAACGCCGCGTATGTAACGGAGCTGCGCCGCACATTGGAAGATAAATTAAGCCGAATCCCGGAGAGCCGGATCAACGGCGACCGGGCGCTCCGGCTGCCGGGCACGCTGAATATGTGCTTTGCGGGCATTGAGGGCGAGAGCCTGCTGCTCCTGCTGGATCAGGCAGGTATCGCAGCGTCCTCCGGTTCCGCCTGCACCAGCGGCAGCCTGGATCCCAGCCATGTGCTTCTGGCCATCGGCGTACCGGTGGAGGTGGCCCACGGCTCCCTGCGGCTGTCTCTTAGTGGGGAGAACACGCCGGCGCAGGTGGCGCATATTGCCGAGACGGTGCCCCGGGTGGTGGCGTATCTGCGCTCCATCAGCCCGGTTTGGGAGCAAATGCAAAACGAGAAAGCGTAAAGAACAGGAGCGAGAAGATGGCTTTGTATTCCGACAAGGTGATGGACCATTTTATGAACCCCCGCAATGTGGGCAAGCTGGATAACCCCTCCGGTGTTGGCCAGGTGGGCAACGCCCGCTGCGGCGATATTATGAAGATGTATATTCAAGTGGAGGATGGCGTGATCACGGATGTGAAGTTCAACACCTTTGGCTGCGCCTCTGCCATTGCCAGCAGCTCTATGGCAACGGAGCTGATTAAGGGCAAGCCCATTGACCAGGCGCTGGCGCTGACCAATCAGGCGGTAGCGGAAGCGCTGGACGGCCTGCCTGCAATCAAAATGCACTGTTCCGTCCTGGCCGAGGAGGCCATCAAGGCGGCAGTGAAAGATTATTATGACAAGAACGGCATTGCCTACGACCCGGCGGCCTTTTGCCCCGGCGACTGTGCTCATTGCCATGAATAACCCGGTGTAAGGGAGGAGAAAACCATGATACGGGATATACAAGATGAAATTATGCGGCTGAAAAAGGAGAACGATGTGTGTATTCTGGCTCATTTGTACCAGAATGATGCCATCTTAGAGGTGGCGGATTACACCGGCGACTCCTTTGCCCTGGCAAAATTGGCCCAGACCGTGCCCAACAAGACGGTGCTTATGTGCGGTGTGCGCTTTATGGCGGAGACAGTGAAGATGCTGGCGCCGGACAAGCGGGTGCTGCTGAGCAATCCGGACGCCGGCTGCCCTATGGCGGAGCAGATGGACCGGGAAGTGATTGAACAGGTGAAAGAGAATTACCCGGATTATACCGTGGTGGCGTATATCAACACCACGGCGGAGCTTAAGACGGTGTGCGATGTGTGCGTTACTTCTTCCAGTGCGGAAAAGGTGATCCGCAAGATCGACAACGACAAAATTCTCTTTATCCCGGACTGCAATTTGGGGGACTATGTGTCTCGCCAGGTGCCGGAGAAGACCTTTAAGCTGCTTAACGGCGGCTGCCCCACCCATGCCCGGCTTACTGCCCGGGATGTGCAGGCGGCCAAGGCCAAGCATCCCCAGGCGCTGTTTTTGGTGCACCCGGAGTGCGTGCCTGCCGTTGTGGAACAGGCGGATTATGTAGGTTCTACCACCGGCATTATGAATTATGCCATGCAGAGCGACGCCAAAGAATTTATCATCGGTACGGAGAACAGTATTTGCGAGCACCTGCAAATGCAGTGCCCGGACAAGCGCTTTTACCCCCTGTCCAAGGACTGCGTGTGCCACAATATGAAGGCCACCACTCTGGGCGATGTGCTGGGCTGCCTGCAAGGCACCGCCGGCCAGGAGATCACCGTGCCCCCGGAGATTGCGGAAAAGGCCGTGCGCTGCATTGACCGTATGATGGAACTCTCCCAGTAAAGCAGAATAGATAGAAATACATAAGGACGGTCTCGGCCGTCCTTTGTTTGTTGTGAAATCCCACCAACGGATTTCCCACAACGCCCCGCAAAAATGTTGACCTTTGCCCCCGGTTGTGCTAAACTTGTATTCGTATTACTATATAAAACAAGCGGAGGTACTTTTTTATGGATAATTCTGAGAAAACACTGGAAAAGCTGGTTACCCTCAGCAAGGGGCGCGGCTTTGTGTATCCCGGCTCAGAGATTTACGGCGGCCTGGCCAACACCTGGGACTACGGCCCCTTGGGCGTGGAGCTGAAAGAGAATATCAAAAAGGCTTGGCGCAAGAAGTTTATTCAGGAGAATAAATATAATGTTGGTCTGGACAGCGCCATTTTGATGAACCCCCAGACCTGGGTGGCTTCCGGCCATTTGGGCGGGTTCTCCGATCCGCTGATGGATTGCTGCGCTTGCAAGACCCGCCACCGTGCGGACGATCTGATCGAGGCTTTTGACGGCACCAATGTGGCCGGCTGGACCAACGAACAGATGAGCGACTATATTAAGGAAAAGAACATTCCCTGCCCCAACTGCGGCGCCCACGATTTTACGGACATTCGCCAGTTTAACCTGATGTTCAAGACCTTCCAGGGTGTTACCGAGGACAGCAAGGACGAGATCTATTTGCGCCCGGAGACGGCACAGGGCATTTTTGTGAACTTTGCCAATGTGCAGCGCACCACCCGTAAGAAAATTCCTTTCGGCGTGGCACAGGTAGGCAAGTCTTTCCGTAACGAGATCACCCCCGGCAAGTTCATCTTCCGCGTGCGCGAGTTTGAGCAGATGGAGCTGGAGTTCTTCTGCAAGCCCGGCACGGATTTGGAGTGGTTCGATTACTGGCGCAGCTTCTGCCGTGACTGGCTGTATTCTCTGAATATGAAGCCGGAGAACCTGCGGCTGCGTGACCACGATCCGGAGGAGCTTTGCTTCTACTCCAAGGCCACCACGGACTTTGAGTACCGCTTCCCCTTTGGCTGGGGCGAGCTGTGGGGCGTGGCGGACCGTACCGACTACGACCTGACCCAGCACATTAAGACCAGCGGCAAGAATTTGGAATACTTTGACCAGACCACCGGCGAGAAGTATGTGCCCTATGTGATCGAGCCGTCCCTGGGTGTGGAGCGGCTGTTCCTGGCGCTGCTCACCGAGGCGTATGATGAAGAAGTGATTGACGCAGAGAAGAACGACACCCGCGTGGTGCTTCACTTCCACCCGGCCATTGCGCCCTTTAAGGCTGCTGTGCTGCCCCTGAGCAAGAAGCTCAGCGATCAGGCGGGCGAAGTATTTGCCACCCTGTCCAAGAAGTTCAATGTGGACTTTGACGACGCCGGTTCCATTGGTAAGCGCTATCGCCGCCAGGACGAGATCGGCACCCCCTATTGCATTACCTATGACTTTGATTCCGTAGAGGACGGTTGTGTCACTGTGCGTGACCGCGACACCATGGAGCAGGTGCGCCTGCCCATCAGCGAGCTGACCGCCTTTATTGAGAGCAAGCTGGAATTCTAAGTAAAAGCGAAAGGCATTTCTTATGGAATTAAACCGCAAGCAAATTAAATCCCAGGCGCGCATACTGGTGCAGAACAAATGGGGCGCCCTGTTTGTGATCACCTTTGTGGTGATGGTGCTCACCGGTATGGGTATGTTTAATAACTCCCAGATTGATCTGGTCAAGCAGATCTCCAATTATAATCATGCCAGCGACTATGGCAGCTGGGATAATCGTGAGGATAACCCGCTGGATGAGTTTGATTTCGACGATCAGGACGAGGACGACAACCCGCTGGACGATTTTGACGGCACCGGCGCCATTACCCCGGTAGCGACCAGTAACAATACGGCAGAGACGATGTCCGTTGCGGCGCTGGCCGGGTTCGGTGCGCTGTTCAGCTTGGCAGCCTTGGTGCTGTCGCCCTTGAATGTGACCTTGGACGGCTACTATGTGTACTTTGTGCGCACGGCGCCGCCGGTACGCCTGGGTGCGGATCTGGGGCAGGTGTTTAAGAACACCTTTAACAAGCACTATTCCGGGCGATTGCTGTTGGTGATCTTAGGCAGTTTGTTCACTTTCCTGTGGTCGCTGCTGTTGATTATCCCCGGCATTGTGTACAGTTACGGCATTTATTTTGCCAATGAGTTGATGGTGGATAACTCCAACCTGTCACCGATGGAAGCGCTGAAGCTTAGCCGTCGTATGGTAGACGGTCACCGTGGCGAGCTGTTCCGTCTGGATCTGAGCTTTATTCTGTGGTGGTTGCTGATGGCGTGCACCGCCGGGATTGCCGGCATTTATGTGCTGCCCTATTACAAGACCACCCGGGCGCTGTATTATCAGAATTTCCGTATGCGCGCCCTGGCCACCGGTCAGTTGACGGAGGATGACTTCCTCAGCGAGGCGGAGCGTATGGCCAAGTATGGCGCTTATGGCGCCTATACAGCGCCCCGCCGGGAGCAGCAGCCCATGAACGGCCAGTACAATCCGTATACCCCGCCTACGGCAGACGATTTTCGGTCTTATGAGCAGTGCGGCTACGGCGGCACCCAGCAGGGAACGAAACCACCGGAGCAGCCCCAGGCGCCCGGTGCCCCCACTGCCGATGGGCAGCAGCCCACCCAACAGCCGCCGGTGTGGAACCAGACTCCGCCTGCGGAACCGCCGGTGCGGAATCAAACTCCGCCTGCGGAGCCTACCGATGGTACGGACGAATAAGTATAATTGTATAAAACAAAAGAGCACCCACCGGGTGCTCTTTTTTGATAGAGTTACATAACCGTATTTTGTTGGTTCTCGTAGGGGCGGCGGGTTGCTCCCTACGGAAAAATGAAATAACCGTATTGCCGTCCTCACTTCACCCGCTTGCCGTTTTTGAAGGCGTAGCTGATGGTGTCGTCCGGGGTTACCAGGCCGGTGACCTTGCCACTCCAGCATTTGGGCAGGGCACCGCCAATGAGCATTTCTGCAATGCCGGCGGTCACGCCAAAGTTGCCGTCGATCTGGAACGGCGGGTGGGCGTCCAGTAAATTGGGATAGGAGCCGCCGCCCCGCACTCGGATCAGCGCCTTGGGGTTAATGGGGCGTAGCTGATTTTCGATCAGCCGCAGGGCGTTCTCGCCGTCGCCCAGCCGTGCCCACAGGCACACCTTCCATCCCAGGGACCAGCCGGTGCCGCCAAATCCTCGCTTTAGCAGAGACTGCTTGGCTGCCGCTTGCAGCGCGTCGCTTTGCACCCGGTGAGAGGGGTAAATGCAGTACAGGTGGCTCACATGGCGGTGCTCCACCTCGGTCTCTTGGTAATTTTCCGCCCATTCCGGTACCCGGCCGTCCGGAGCGGGGGCTACCTGGTCAATGACAGGCGCGTCCAGCCCCAGCGCTCTGCAGTTCTCCATAAAATCGTGGAGAATTTCCCGATCCATGGAGGGCATATAGGTTACGGCGCTGCGCTGCCCGTTGTCCGTGAATGTATTTTCCGGGCTGATGGAGGGGCAGGTGACCGGTTGACCGTTGTGCGTCGTCATACTGGAATGAAAGAATGCCAGCGCGCCGGCGAACATGCCTTTCAGCTTTTCGTCAAAGGCCGGATCCTTTTGGTACAGGCTGTGGGTGTATAGTTGGTTCAGAATCCAGGCGCCGCTCATAAACCAAACGGCGTAGCAGCTGGAGTCGCCGTCGCCGTCCGGGAACCCGGCCGGGTAGGTGGCGCCCCAAATATCGCTGTTGTGGCAGGCGCCCCAGCCATCGGCGTCAAAGTACGCCTTGGCGGTGGAGGAGCCGTTTGCCGCCAGCTTTTCCGCAAAGTCCACCAGCGGCGTGAAACATTCGCCCAGCCCTACTGCGTCTGTGGGCCAGTAGTTCATCTCGGTGTTAATATTGGTGGTGTAGCTGGAGGACCAGGGCGCGCGCACCTGCTCGTTCCAGATCCCTTGCAGGGTCATGGCGTTGGTGCCCGGCCGGGAGCCGGAGACAGTCAGGTACCGCCCGTACTGGAACAGCAGGGCAATTAGGCTTTGGTCGCTTTTGTCCTTTTGCATGCGTTTTAGCCGCACATCGGTGGGCAGGCTGTCGTCGCCCCCCTCCAACTCCAGAGTCACCCGATCCATCAAAGCGGAGAAGTCCGCAATGTGGGCGGCCAGCAGCGTGAGGTAGTCTGCCGCACCGTCAAAGTAGGCCAGCATACGAGCCTTTTCGTCTGCGGTGGGCATGGAGCGGAAGTCCACATAAGAGGTTGCCATGGACAGCAGCAGCGTTACTTCCTTGCGGTTCTCAATCCGCAGGCTGTCGCCGGTGCAGGTTACTTTGCCGTCTGCCCGCAGCCCGGCGCAAAAGCGCATACCCCGGCTGCCCTGTACCACCGTCTCTCCCTTATTATAGTAGGGGGGCATACACACCTCCGGCGCTTGGCCGGTGAGCAGCAGGGTGCCGTCCTGCGCGGTAACGGTGCTTTGCAGCAGGCTGTCCAGTCGGCATGTGGCGCTAAAGGGCCGATCGCTCTCTATATGCACCACCACCAGCTGAGCGGGGTGGGAGACAAACACCGTCTGGGTCAAGCCGTCCGCTCGGGTCACCGCCACGCCGGTGCGCAGATCCAGGGTGCGGCTGTAATTCTTTTTGTACGCCCGGTCGTAGTCAATGCGCAGATTGCCCAGGGGCAGGTACGCCTCGCTCCAGTGGCCGTGCATATCCCGGTTGAGAATGTCCTTGGCCTTGGCGTAGTCCTTGGCAAAGATGGCCTCCCGGCAGGCAGCCAGGTACTTGTGGGCGTCTGCCTTGTTTTGATCCTTGGGGTAACCGGACCACAGGCTGTCCTCGTTTAGCGACAGGCGCTCCCGGCGCAGGTTGCCGTAGGTCATTATCCCCAGCCGTCCGTTGCCCAAGGGCAGCGCCTGCTCAAAGCACTTGGCCGGCTTGGTATAGTACAGTTGGTTTTTCAAATCAACACCTCCGTTGTCTTTCTCTATTGTACTGGATATAAAAGGGGATTGCAACAGGATTTGTTATTTGGTGATCCTTATGCGGCCCGATGTGGGCATCGGGCCCTACGATCATTCTTAATAAACGCAAGCTCCACATTGCACTGTTATATATCGTAGGGGCGGCAATCTGCCGCCCGCCATCTTATTTATCTAAATACAAAAAAACATTGCAATTCAAAAACAAAAGGACTACAATAGGGTGCGAAATCGATGAAAAGGAGCGAGCAGAATGAAAAGAAGACCGGTGCCTATTCACGAAACAGGCTATATCTGTGCCTCTCTGGCTATGGTCAGCGGCTTTTTGGAGACCTATACTTATTTATTAAAGGGTGGCGTGTTTGCCAATGCCCAAACCGGCAACTTTGCCCTGCTGGGTATGGCCATCGCCCACGGCGATGTGAAGAAGGTGTTTACCTACCTGATCCCCATGTGCTTTTATGTGATCGGCATTGCCATGACGGTGACGATGCCCCGCCTGCTGGATGAGAACAAGCTGCTGCGGTGGGATACAGTGTTCGTGGCGCTGGAGATCGGCCTGCTGTTTGTGGTGGGCTGTCTGCCAAAATCGGTGCCCTTTACCGTGTCCACCGTAACGGTGGCCTTTATCTGCGCCATGCAGTACAATACGTTTAAGCGCACCAACAATATGGCGTTTTCCTCCACCTTTTGTACCAACAATCTGCGCCAGCTGGCGCTGCATTTTCTGGATTATCTGCGCACCAAGGAGCGCCAGAGCCTAAAGAACAGCCTTACCTATATGATGATCAACGGATCCTTTTTGCTGGGGGCAGTGATCGGTACCCTGTGCGCCCGCTGGCTGGGCGATCGGGCAGTGTGGGTGTGCTGCGGCGTTCTGGTGCCGGTGTTGCTGTCGCTGATCTTTGGCAAGCGGGAGGTAGAGAGCGAACTGCTGGCCGAGGAGAGACAGGAGTTGGCCGTGGAAGAACGCGCTTTGGAAGAAGAGCAGCGGGAATTGCAGGACGAGGATAAGGGATCGTAAGCAGACGGAGGGTATCCGCTCCTACGGTTATATACATTAGGACAACTTAAAAAGAGCACCCAAGGGTAGTTTTCAATAAGACAGTATGAGACATTACTGACATAGGGTAGCTGCCGTACAGGAGTGCGACAAGAAAAATTGGCGATTCTTGGTTTTCACAACCAGGTATCGCTTTTTTCTATCCAAATCGAATGTTTGATACTATTATTGGCGGTACATATGATGCAGGAACTGAACTATATTCGTTGTGGCGACTACTATATTCCCGATATTCGCTTGCCGGAAGAAACCAGACCCATTGGCCGTTAGGGACGGATGTACAGAGAGTATCTGAGGGAACATCATCCTATCCGCTTTGATGACCTTTGCTTGACCGGAGAATTGTGGACTTATCTGGCCGACTTGAACGAGCAGGCACAGAGCCGTCTGGAGGTCATTATTGAGCAAATGAAGGATTCTGAGGGCGTGACAGAGGCATTGAAAGCAGCTGACCAAATGGCATGGGTTGGATCCATGAACAGCATCCGTAATCGTGCAGAGAAGATTGTCCTTGCCGAATTGATCTACGAGGAGGATGAGGTATGTGAATCCTTGAAGAATTTTGGTACGGCAATCCTGAGCCAACAGAGTATAACACATCTGCTTGCAAAGAATATAAAAAGCTGTTGGAGTTGATCTGCAGGAACGAAGAAAAGTTCAAAGCTACTATGACGGACGAGCAGAAGGAGTTGTTTGATAAATACGCCGACTGTGTGCGAGAATACCAGACAATCACCGATTGCTTACTGTTCCAGAGCAGCTTTAAGTTGGGTACAAGAATGATGTTGGAAGTCATGGAAGAATAAACGAATACATACCTGGGACTTGTACTCTAAAGGGTACAAGTCCCCTCTTCCACAAGTATTCTTCTTAATCTATTGAAATATTCACGATTTCGTGATATGATGTAGGGCAGTTAAGGAGGATGTCTCTATGGCTGTATCATATAAAAAACTGTTTCATCTCATGATTGATAAGGAAATGACCAATGCCGAGCTGATGGAAAAAGCGGGATTTAGCGCAAACATCATTACCCGAATCAAGCGAGACAATTATATTTCTCTCGATTCCATTGAGAAGATCTGCAAAACCCTCCAATGTGGGGTTGATGATATTTTAGAATTTACAACGGAAGACGAATAAAAAGCTGTGTCCGATATGACTAAGACCGGCAAGCTGAACAATGACGTTTAAGCGGCTCGACGAAGTTCTGCCGTTTTTTGGGATGGATTTCGAGGGAATTGTCGAACAAGTCAATAAAGAAACAAACAAACAAGCGGAGGAGATTATGGCTAACACCAATACCTACAAAGGTATTTATGCAATGCACAAATATTGGGGGAAAAAACCATTTAATGAAATATCAAAATTTATAGAAAAATACACTATGCCCGGGGAAGTGGTTCTCGATAGTTTCTGCGGTTCGGGTGTCACATTAATTGAAGCGCTAAAAGCAAACAGAAGATGTATCGGAGTTGATCTCAATCCTTTAGCTATTAAGTTGGCAAAAGTGTCAATGACAGCTGTTGACATTGATGAAGTTAATCGCCAATTTAAGGTTATCACAAAAAAGCTAAAAGCAACCATTAACAGTCTGTATGAATTCGAATATGATGGAGAACCGACACTTGTAACACATACAATTTGGAAGAATGATATGCCTATTGAGGTATGGTATTCTACAAATCAAAGTAAAAAGAAAATTAGAGAAGGTATAGATGTTGACATAACTATGTCGCAACATCCATTAGTTGAAGCAAAGTGGTATCCAACATCCCAAATGTTTGAGAACTCTCGAATTAATGTTGGGCAAAACCAAACTGTTGCAGATCTGTTCACACCAAGAGCCCTGGTCGGATTGTCTCTTATCAATGATGAAATCAAAAATATTGAAGACCCGAATATCCGTGATGTTTTCAAATTGACACTTACGGGTACATTGTCACAGGCCAGTAACTTAGTCTTTGTTATTCGAGGAAGAAAAAGGAACGAAGGTGCGGCTCCTAAAGCCGAAGTTGGAAGCTGGGTAATTGGTTATTGGGTTCCAGAAGAACATTTCGAAATTAATGTGTGGAATTGTTTTGAAAATCGGTTTAAGAGAATAATCAAAGGCGAGAAAGAAATCAACGAATTGTTCTCGAACAGAGAAAATGGTTATTATGAAAATAATGTCCGGCTCATTAACGGCTCTGCTACTCATCTACAGTTAGCCAACGACAGTGTTGATTATGTATTCATCGACCCACCTCATGCAAATCGAATTTTATATCTGGAACAGAGCCTAATGTGGAATGCATGGCTTGGCTTGGATAAGACTATTAATTGGAATGATGAAGTAATCGTTTCGGAAGCAAAGCAAAGAAAAGAAAAGAATGCAAAAAATTATAACCAGCTGCTGGATGAGGCATTTGCCGAAATTTCTCGTGTGTTAAAGCCTGGTAAATATTTTTCAATGGCATTTAATTGCTTGGACGATAACACATGGATTGATACGCTCAATTTGTTCATTACGCACGGATTCGAAATTACAGATATTGTTCCGTTGGAATATTCAGCGACATCAGTAATTCAAGACAATCGTAAAAACGCCTTAAAAACTGATTTTGTGTTGACCTTCAAGAATACAAATAATAGAGGACAGGAATCAACCATATTCAAAAATGACGATCTTCAACTTGAGGCTGATATAAAAACAATATTGTCCGAGCATCCAGAATACGAAGTTTATAATGTGATGAACGCTTTGTTTGAACGAACAATACCACAAGGATTTATTTACAAAGTTTCACGAATTGTAAAAGTATGTGCAGATAATATGAGTTAATAAACAGCGGGGGACTTCAATTAAAAGCCCCCCGCTGTTTATTATTCATAATATATAGTTGAGAGAGAAAGTGCGGTATAATCACCAACCAAATCGGCTTCCTTATCATAATGATAATGGACAGAGTGGAAATCACTCATTGTTAAATTATCGAGTAATGAATTGATTTTTTCGCCGATAGCAGCAGTTTTGCCTTTGAGTTCTCTGCCATCAACAAATCGATTCATGTAAGCGAGAAAGACGAAGAGACGATTGTTGTTGCAGAAGAGACGTTCACCTTGATATTTATAATTCCACCATTCCAGAGGATATAATTGCTCATGGCTTGTTGGCACATAGTCAGCATGCCTTGCGGTAAACTCCTCAATAAATCTCGTTGCACCGGGATCTCCAGTAGCAGAAAGATTGTTCATAAGAGATGTTTTATTCTGTTTGCTGATATTTGGCAGCTTGAGAGTTTTATGTTCTCGCTTAAATGATTGATAATATGCCTTTAATCGATTCAACTCATTAGTTTCACTATTGGCATCAACATAAAAATCATCGAACGTAGAATCATCGCTTCTAATTATACCTTGAGAGGCCAGCTCGAAATAACTGTCTGAAATATGCGTGAATTTCAAATCAAACGGAATGATTCTTCCATCGATTTTTATAAAGAAATCTATATCATGAATCTTTCTCAAAGTAGGAAGAACGGCAGGATGCTGAAGGAAAAATAACTCAATGATGTCGTTAGCGGTTTGGTTATAATATGACCACATACTGTACTGACGAATTTTGGGAAGCATTACATTATCAAGTTCGTATTCGAGCTCATCCATAGTCTTTAAGGATTTATTCCGAACGAATTTTTTGACAATATCATCAACTTTGTCATTTCTGACACCACAGTTTACAACAGGAAATTCAGAAAGAACATCCTGTAATCCGTCCAATTCCTGAGTGCGCTGCTTAATAAGTTCTTGACGTTTACTCTCAATATAGGAAATGAGTTGTTCGATAGTAACAGATGAGTTATAAGCTTTCTCTGTCAGCACAGGAATAAGTCCATCTGGAGATTCTGTTGAGTAGCGTTCAATAATTTCTCTCAGATTATTCCTATCAAGGGAACGGACTAAAAGAAAGCGAGTAGCAATATCGTTTTCTGCATACTGCTCGCAGAAGCCGCACACATTTTTAGTTTTTGCGTAATTGGTGTATAATGTTGTAAAATTAGGCATGCTGTTCTCTCCCCCTATAGATTTTCAAATAATTGGCTTAGCGATACTCCAAAACCATCTGCAATTTTTTTGATGTTTTCCAGAGAAATATTCCTGCGGCCTGCTTCTACGGAAGCGTAATAAGTTCGATCCATACTAATTTTAAGAGCAAATTTTTCTTGACTTAATCCTGTTTCTTGTCGGAACTCCTTAAGCCTTTGCCCAAACTCTTTCGTAATCATTAAAACACCTCACATATTATAATATAGAAGTATACGGACTATAAAGCAACGGACTATGAGCAACATATCTGTTTCCTAATCAAAATGACATGGATTTTGGCATTGCCTGTGTCAACAATCAAGAAGAACTGGCTGTTACTCTTCATTGGTATAGGCGAATGTCTTCGCTGATAGACAACCGGGTGCTCTTTTTTTATATATAATAGGTATGCTTGTCCCGTATTTGACGGGTCGAAGGGTGTCGGCGGGGGCGGCAAGGTCAAAATGCCGGTGTCGGACAGCAAAATAACGGATTTTTGGCTTAAAATCGAGCAAAATGCGGGGTACGAGATATTGTGGAGCGTGGACAAAATATGACAGAATTTTACCATATTTTGGGAAAAATATGAAATTTGGCAACAAAAAGGTTACAAATTGCAATCTTTGGAAGCCGGATTTCTACCAAACCTACAAAATTTTGCTTTCACGCGGTAAAGCGTGTAAACGAAAGACCACAAGATATTGATTAGCGCGGTGGCATTTTTGTTTTACATCAAACGGGATTTGTGCAACTTCAACAAAAACATCTGGTTTGAAAAGTTGACTTCTTAGTGATTTGTGATATAATCGTCTGCGTCTTAGGGAAATACTAACGGAAAAGGCAGAATAAATTGCTTCTGCTCTTGTGGTGGCTCCCCTCAAAAGAGCCCCTCAATAAAAAACGGCAAGCCTGTTTTCTATTTTCCAAAACAAAAGGAGATTCAGATGATTTATCGATCCAAATCCGGTGGCGTAAAACGCTGGGCAAAGATGCTCACCACAGCTGTGCTGGCCTTTGTGCTGGCCATCGTTGTGTTCGCCTCCACTGCATTCGCTGGCCTGCTCAACGAATATAATGTGGATATTGTGGTAGATGGCGTGACCACCACCGTGACCACCAGAGAAGAGAAACCAACCGAGATCCTGACCAATGCAAACATTACGCTGGAGAGCACCGACAAGCTGGACCTTTCAGGCTTTGAAGCCGGCAAGGGCGGCAAGATCGTGCTGGACCGGCAGCATACTGTCAATGTGGAAGTGAACCACACCATCACCGCCTATGCCGTGTATGCGGATACCGTAGGCGACGCCCTTACAGAGGCGGGTCTGGCGCTGCACAGCGCAGACAAGGTGAATTACGCCCTGACCGATCCGGTAACGGACGGCATGGTCATCCGGGTAAATACTGCCTTTACCGTTACCCTGACGGCAGACGGCAAGACCCAGAGCTTTGCCATGGTGGAGGGCACCGTGGGTGACCTGCTGGACCTGGCCAAGGTACAGCTGGGTACGAATGATTATGCAGAACCTTCTGCCGCAACATCCCTTAAGGCAGGCATGAAGATTCATGTGTACCGGGTCAGCTACAAGACCGTCACCGAGACGGAGACCCTGTCCTATAAGACGGAGACCAAGACCGACAGCAAGCTCACCGTAGGCAAGACCAAAGTGGAGCAGCAAGGCCAGAACGGCTCCGCCGATGTGACCTATAAAGTGAAGCTGGTTAACGGCAAAGAAAAGACCCGCACGGAAGAGAAGCGGGTGGTTACCAAAAAGCCGGTGAAGAAGATTGTGCGCACCGGTACCAAGGCCGCCGGCGTAAAGGCAAACGGTGTAAAGTCCAGAGGCGGTTATTCCGTGGGCCAGAGCATCAGCGGTCGGTACACCCATTACTGCGCCTGCGCGGTGTGCAACGGCAACTCCCGCGGCATCACCACCAGCGGCCGCCGCATTTATAACGGTATGTCCAATCCCCATTATGTGGCCTGTAACTGGCTGCCCCTGGGCTCCGTGATCTCCGTGAACGGCACCAACTACACCGTAGTGGACCGTGGCGGCAGCGGGCTGTCCAGCCAGGGCAGAATTGATATTTTCACCCCGGAGGGGCACGCAGCCTGCTATCGCTACGGCACCGGCAGCTGCTCCATTAAGATCGTTCGTCTGGGTTGGTAAGTTGGTAAAAAAGAACCCCATCGGTATTGCACCGGTGGGGTTTTTACTTTGTAGCGAGTGCATGATTGTACCGTTGCATTTTGTAGGGGCGGAAACCTGCCACCTGCCAATTCCGGAGGTGCTCTAAATGTATCACGGGCGGATACTATCCGCCCCTACGGCGTTTCTGTTGCCATAACGCCATAAAAAGCCGTAGGGCGGGGGCTTGCTCCCGAGTGAATTGCACGCAGTGCAAGAGACACGAGGCTCCAAATGCGTCAGCGTTTGGGAGAAACAGTCCGGGGGACTGTTTCGTAGCGAGTGCATCAATCCTTCCGAGTTTGCCTACGGCAAACCCACCACCTAACCGGTGCCCGTCCCCTCTGTCGCTGCGCGACTGAGGGATTGCGCCGGAGACGATGGGAAGAACGATCAAAAAACAAGCCGCCGTACCCATGTGGTGCGGCGGCTTTTGCATTCTGTTCATTCACTGACTTTTCTTGGGCTTGGCGTAGGTGGAATAGGTGGTGTAATTCACCTTGCCGCCTACGGTGCGGGTGAGTACATACTGCTTGCCAGTTTTTTTAATGCTAATCTTTACATCCTTGGGCTTTACATTCTTTTGCCCCATTACCTTGCAGGTGAGGGTGCCGTTCTTGGCGGTCATTTGCAGCCGAATGTCCGTGCCGCTGGTGTTCTTAAACTGAAAGTCCGTGGTATTCCACTGCACGGTAGCGTCCCCGCCCAGGGGTACATAGCTAATCTCCAGCGAGTGGGGCGCCCGGCAGACCACCTGTAAATTGGCGCGGAGAATGCACTCAAAAATGGTGCTGCTCACCTGGCATACCCCGCCGCCCAGGCCGTCTACAAACTCGCCGTCCTGCACCACCTTGGCAGTGGCGTACCCGGCCAGCACTGTGCGCTTGCCCACCGTTTGGTTAAAGCTGAAGGTGCGCCCCGCAGGGATTACCAGGTTGTTCAGCTTGCGAATAGAGGCGGTGATGTTGGCAGTGCGGGTCTCGTTCTTGGCGTCGTAGTAAGTGGTGTAGCTGGCCAGCTCATGGCTGTACCCGCTACCGCTTTTGCGGTGGAGCGCCGGATAAATGGTAGAGGTATAGCTCTCCCGGAAAGTGGTCTTGGTGTTCTCCGTGGTGGTGACGGTAGTGGTTTCCGTAGTGGTTTCCTGTTTGGTTGTGGTGTCTGTGCCGGCAGCGGGCTTGGCGGCGCACCCGGTAAAGGCGCCCACCACCAGTGCTGCCGCCAGCAAGCAGGTGCAAATGCGTTTCATAACCATTTTACTTCTTTTCTTTATAAGGCTTCTTCTCCGTGACCCAGCCGGGCTTGTTTACCTGGCGGGCACGGGCAATGGACAGGGCATCGCCGGGAATATCGTCCGTAATGGTGGAACCGGCGGCAATGTATGCCCGGTCGCCCACTTCTACCGGTGCCACCAGGTTGGTGTTGCAGCCGATAAAGGCGCCGTCGCCGATCTTGCAGCGGCTCTTGTTTTTGCCGTCATAGTTGACCGTTACCGTGCCGCAGCCAAAGTTCACCCCGGCACCCACATCGCTGTCGCCAATGTAGGTCAGGTGGGCGCTTTTGGTGCCGGCGCCTACGGTACTGTTCTTCACTTCCACAAAGTCGCCGATGTGCACACCGGTGTGCAGCACGCTGCCACCCCGGATTTGTACAAAGGGGCCTGCGTCCGCGCCGTCCTCCACGGTACTGTCCGTCAGCTTCACATTGTCCAGGGTTACCCCGTTGCCCACGGTGCCGTCCATAATATAGGTGTTCGGCCCGATCAGGCAGTCCTTGCCGATGGTGGTGTTCCCCAGCAGGATGGTGCCGGGCAGAATGGTGGTGCCGGTGCCGATCTGTACCGTGTCGGCGATCATCACACCGTCGGTGCAGGGAATGTCCACCCCGTCTACCATCCATTGGTGCATGATCTTTTGGCGCAGGATTTCGTTGAGAATATGCAGCTGGGCTCGGTCGTTGGCACCCAGTACCACATCGCTGTTCTCTACTACATAGGCGTTGGCGCCGTTGCCGGCTCCCAGCAGAATGGAAAGGCTGTCGGTTAGGTAGTACTCATTCTGGGCGTTTTGATTGGTAATCCGATCCAGGGCGTACAGCAGCTTGTCGCCCATAAACCAGTAGCACCCGGCGTTGCTCTCGTTGATCTTTTTTTCTTCCTCGGTGGCGTCCTTGTGCTCCACAATGCACTGGAGCTTCCCGTCGGCGCTGCGCTTAATGTGGCCGATCCCGTTGGTGTCCTCCACCAAGGCGCTGATGAGGGTGATGGCGTTGCCCTCGCTTTTGTGCAAAGCGTAGGCACCGTTAATGGTAGGCTCGTCCAGCAGCGGACCGTCGCCGTTCAGAACCAAAATATCGTCTCCCCGGTGGCGCTCAATAAAATCCCGGGCGCACATGACCGCGTGGCCGGTGCCCAGCTGGGGCTCTTGCAGGGCGGTCTCAATGGTTGGATCCAGATTTCGCAGGTGGTCCTCCACCTCCGTATGCCGGTAGCCGGTGATCACGCAGATGGCCGCACACCCGGCGCTCTTTACGGCAGAAACCACATAGTCAATCATGGGCTTCATCAGCACCTTGCACATCACTTTGGGGCAGTCCGCCTTCATCCGGGTGCCTTTGCCCCCGGCTAAAATAATTGCACATTTCATAGGTCTATCGTTCCTTTCCAAACCGGATATTCTTTGATTTGTGCTTTCATTATGCAACAATCGGCGGCGCTTTGCAAGTCTATTTGACAGAAAGCGTATAAAATAATAAAAAAATAAGAAAAAGTATTTGTATTTTAGCCCCCGCTGTGCTATAATTTTACCGCATTATACTGACGCAGTGTAAATTTGCGGGTATATTACAAACTATTTTTTGGAGGTATTCTCAATGGCAAAAAAGTATTGCTACCTCTTCTCTGAGGGTAATGCAAACATGAGAGAGCTTCTCGGCGGTAAGGGTGCTAACCTGGCCGAGATGACCAACATCGGCCTGCCGGTGCCCCAGGGCTTCACCATCACGACTGAGGCCTGCACCCAGTATTATGAGGACGGCCGCGAGATCAATCCTGAGATCATGGATGAGATCAACCAGTATATCGTAAAGATGGAAGAGATCACCGGCAAGAAGTTCGGCGACAAGCAGAATCCGCTGCTGGTATCCGTTCGCTCCGGCGCAAGAGCTTCCATGCCCGGCATGATGGACACCATCCTGAACCTGGGTCTGAACGAGGATGTTGTGGACACCATCGCTACCCAGTCCGGTAATCCCCGTTGGGCTTGGGACTGCTACAGAAGATTTATCCAGATGTATTCCGACGTGGTTATGGAAGTGGGTAAGAAGTACTTTGAGGAGCTTATCGATGAGATGAAGACCAAAAAGGGCGTTACCCAGGATGTGGAGCTGGACGCTGACGATCTGAAGGAGCTGGCTTCTCAGTTCAAGGCCGAGTACAAGGCCAAGATCGGCGAGGACTTCCCCACGGATCCTAAGGAGCAGCTGATGGGCGCCATCAAGGCTGTGTTCCGTTCTTGGGACAACCCCCGCGCAAATGTATATCGTCGTGACAACGACATTCCGTATTCTTGGGGTACTGCCGTTAACGTGCAGTCCATGGCCTTTGGTAACATGGGCGATGACTGCGGCACCGGCGTTGCCTTTACCCGTGACCCCGCTACCGGCGCCAAGGGCCTCTTCGGTGAGTTCCTGACCAACGCCCAGGGCGAGGACGTAGTGGCCGGTGTGCGTACACCTATGCACATTCAGGAGATGGAGCAGAAGTTCCCCGAGGCTTTTGCACAGTTCACCCAGGTTTGCCAGACTTTGGAGAACCATTACAGAGATATGCAGGACATGGAGTTCACCGTGGAGCACGGTAAGCTGTTCATGCTGCAGACCCGTAACGGTAAGCGTACCGCTCAGGCTGCTCTGAAGATCGCTTGCGATCTGGTAGACGAGGGCATGAGAACGGAAGAAGAAGCCGTTGCTATGATCGATCCCCGTAACCTGGACACCCTGCTGCATCCGCAGTTTGACGCTGCCGCCATTAAGGCTGCTACCCCGGCCGGTAAGGGCCTGGGCGCTTCTCCCGGCGCTGCTTGCGGTAAAGTTGTGTTCACCGCTGATGACGCTGTGGAGTGGAACGAGAGAGGCGAGAAGGTGGTTCTGGTTCGTCTGGAGACTTCTCCCGAGGACATCACCGGCATGAAGGCTTCTCAGGGCATCCTGACCGTTCGCGGCGGTATGACTTCTCACGCTGCCGTTGTTGCTCGTGGTATGGGTACCTGCTGCGTCTCCGGCTGCGGCAACGACAACGACGTGAAGATCGACGAAGAGGCTAAGACCTTCGAGCTCAACGGCCACAAGTTCGTCGAGGGCGACTGGATCTCCATCGACGGCTCCACTGGTAACATCTACGGTGAGCAGGTCGCCACCGTCGCCGCCACCGGCAACAAGAACTTCAACCGCTTCATGGGCTGGGCAGACGCCGCTCGTCAGCTGCTGGTCATGACCAACGCCGATAACCCGCGCGACGCACAGCAGGCAGTTGACCTGGGTGCTGAGGGCATCGGTCTGTGCCGTACCGAGCATATGTTCTTCGCTGAGGACCGCATCAAGGCTGTCCGTGAGATGATCTGCGCACGTACCGTGGAAGAGCGCGAGGCTGCTCTGGCCAAGGTCGAGCCGTTCCAGCAGGGTGACTTCGAGGCGATGTACCGCATCATGGGTGAGCGCCCGATGACCATCCGTTATCTGGACCCGCCTCTCCACGAGTTCCTGCCCAGCAAGGACGAGGACATCAAGGAGCTGGCTGCCGATATGGGCATGACCTTCGATGACCTGAAGAACGTCGTTGCTTCTCTGCATGAGTTCAACCCCATGATGGGCCATCGTGGCTGCCGTCTGGCTGTCACCTACCCCGAGATCGCAGCAATGCAGACCCGCGCTGTTATCAAGGCAGCTCTGAACGTCTCTGCTGAGACCGGTTATATCATCACTCCGCACATCATGATCCCGCTGGTCGGCGAGGTCAAGGAGCTGAAGTTCGTCAAGGACGTTGTCGTCAAGGTTGCTGACGAGCTGATCGCTGCTGCTGGCGTTGACATGAAGTATCAGGTCGGTACCATGATCGAGATCCCCCGCGCAGCCCTGACTGCCGGCGAGATCGCCAAGGAGGCTGAGTTCTTCAGCTTCGGCACCAACGACCTGACCCAGATGACCTTCGGCTTCAGCCGTGATGACGCTGCCAAGTTCCTGGGCGCTTACTACGAGAACAAGATCTACGAGAGCGATCCGTTCCAGCATCTGGACCAGGTCGGCGTCGGCAAGCTGGTCAAGATGGCTGCACATGACGGCCGTGAGACCCGTCCCGACCTGGGTCTGGGCATCTGCGGCGAGCACGGCGGCGATCCTTCCAGCGTCGAGTTCTGCCACAATGTTGGTCTGGACTACGTCAGCTGCTCTCCCTTCCGTGTGCCTATCGCACGTCTGGCCGCTGCGCAGGCTGCCATCAAGAACCCCCGCAAGTAATTGCGTGAGGGCTTGAGAGAGCACCAATAAAGTATATGAACCGCCCCGGTTTCCGTAACAGGAAGCCGGGGCGGTTTGTTCTATGCCAATATGTATGGATTCTTGAAAAACTCAAAAATTTTAGTATAAGAATCGATGTAATCCAAAACTCTTTCGATGAGTGGATAATATTGTTACTTGAAAATGATTTTTTATTGCGGAAAATAAGAAAGCATGATATTATTAATAATATGAAAATGCAGTATATGTGGGCTGAATGAATGCATATTTTCAATTGAATGATTAAATTGATTTCAGAAAAAAGGTTTTTGAAGAAGGAGCATATCATGAAGGACGATGAAAAGAGTGCATGCAAGGAAATCGGTGATTGCTCTTCGCGCGAGCGGTGTTTTGTGGTTACTCCGATCAGCAGCGAAGGCGATCCGATTCGCCGTCACATTGACGGTGTTATCAAGGCAGCTATCAAGCCTGTATTAGAAGCGGATGGATATCAGGTAATCGCGGCACATACGATGAGCGAATCCGGGACAATTGACAAGCAAATATTCAAAGAGCTATATGAAGACAAGTTGGTGATTGCAAACCTGACCCAAAATAATCCCAATGTAATGTACGAACTGGCTGCCCGGCATTGCTTTGGAAAACCGGTGATTATTATTGCGGAAGAAGGCTCGGTTCTTCCGTTTGACATTCTGCGGGAGCGCACAATTTTTTATATCAACGATGCACAGGGAATCCTGGATTTGAGAGAGCGTCTTCAAAGGGCAGTTGAATCAATCAAATTTACAAAGGCAAGCAGCCCGATCCATGATATTATTCATAGCATTAAAAAGGATGCAAAAGTTTATGCGGACGTTGAAAGTGGGAACATATCTGGAAATGATGGAACGACAGATCGTGAGGTTATGCGGCACATTTTGGAGAAACTGGATGAACTGGATAGAAAAATCCAGCGGAGTACACAGTGCCAAAGCGAAGCAGAACGTCATGTGGTGCATTATCGGTATATTTGTGAATTGTTTGCAACACTTCCTGAAGGAGCGGAATCGGTGATTTCACTTAAAAATGCGATTGTAAGAAGAATTGGAGGGCGATTAGGTGAAGTTTGTAGAATAAATATGGCGGAAGATACGAATAAGATTTCGATTGAATTCTATTCGAACGAGGATATGTCTTATCACGTATTCCAACGGGAAATGGAAGAGATTCTAGAAGATCTTGGATTCCAGAACCTGGAAATCATTAAACTTGATAGAAGAACGATGAGGCGATAAAAATATGGCGGTGAAAGAAGTCAAACTTAGCACGATAGAAGAGGCTTTAACGACACTGACTACAGCTGAATTTAATGATGCGCTGAAGCGAAACCGTTCGGCATTTTTGTTTCGAGGCCTGCCTAACGTGAGTTATAAACTGACGACCAGCCTCAGATGGAATTGTAAAGGGAAGGCTGGTGAACTGGAACCCAGCATTTTGCGCAACTTCTCAAAATATGCAGCATCAACATCGCCGCTGAACTCTTGTTGGGAACAGATGGTTATTGGACAGCATCATGGTTTGCCAACGCGCCTGATGGACTGGACGTATTCTCCGTTGGCGGCGCTGCACTTTGCCACGAGCGGGGAAGATATTACAGGGATGAATCAACATGATGCAGTCGTTTGGGCAATCGACATTACGGAAATGAACACACTTCTTCCGGCAAAGTATCAGAAGGTGCTCAATGACGAACGAGCATATCTTTTTACCATTGATATGCTTGATAGAGTGGCAAAAGACCTCACTACATACGACAATGACATGGGCGAGGATGGCATCGTTCTTCTGGAGCCGCCTTCTATCGACCAACGGATTATTAACCAATATTCTTATTTCTCTATTATTCCGTCTAGAGTTGAGGATATTGAGCAATTCCTGGATGAAAAAACGACGAGAACGGTCAAGTATATTCTGGATAAGGAGATTCGGTGGCAGATCCGTGATATGCTCGACCAGTGCAATGTCAACGAGAGGACTATTTATCCCGGTTTGGATGGGTTGGCTTCGTGGATAAAACGGCACTATTATGTGCGGTGATATATTTGGCAATCGGCCTTCCCAGTATTATAGGCATAGAGAAAAGGCTCTTGGCTTCTGCGATAAGATGCCAAGAGCTTTTTGTATCTTGTTTTGTGAGTGGAAAGAAGGTACAATAATAGCAAATGACTCACATCTGCGAGGTGATACCATGCTGAACATCTACTTTGGAGATATGCCGGAGGCTGTCTACAATACTTCGGTCTATTT